>OFLL01000083.1_pt1 | contig 53123 bp, 50 predicted proteins | sample 1540861 | NCBI WGS metagenome assembly OFLL01 (sample SAMEA4413039, study PRJEB24355) | metagenome | biome: human; feature: gut; material: faeces | place: United Kingdom | collected 2010 | reverse complement strand
GGCATGGTGGTAGATTACCTTTCTTCCCAACCCAACCGGGCTGGATATCAGGTGTCTACCAAACAGGGGTCAGGTCCAGCACCATAGTGACAAGAAATCTAGCAACCACTTTGCAGTCACCGACAGTGGGCCAGACCATCCGCCCGGCGGAAGCACTGGGGAAAGCGGGGGAGAAATTCGCCGCTGACTTTTATCGTGCGCGCGGGGCGCAGGTCATCGCTGCGAACGTCCACTACCGTGTGGGCGAGCTCGATCTCGTCGTGCGTGAACCCGATGGGACCATTGTCTTTTGCGAAGTAAAAACTCGGGCAAACCGCAACTTCGGCGTCGCGGAAGCGGTAACCCCACGCAAGTTAGCGCGCCTGCGCAAGGCGGCCGCGCAATGGCTGAGCGCCGCGCGGAGTGATGGGCAGGCGTTGAACAAGGTCCGTTTCGACGTCCTCGGGCTGGTAGCCACCGAGGCGAAGTCGGGGGAGGCGTTTGAGGTGGACTACTTCCAGGGAGTCGATCATGGCTCTCGGTAGGTGCGACACGATAGCGCTGGATGGGGTCCTGGCCCGGGTGGTCACGGTGGAGGCCAACGTTGGCCCCGGGCTGCCGGGGGTTCACGTGGTGGGGCTGGGGGATGCCGCAATCTCAGAGTCGCGGGATCGCATCCGTACTGCGGTGAGCAATTCGCACTTGCCGTGGCCCAAGACGAAGGTGGTGGTGTCCATGTCGCCGGCCTCGCTGCCAAAAGCAGGGGCGCACTTTGATCTCCCGATGGCCTTGGCAATTCTAGGAGCAGGCCAGGCAGAGAAAAGTCGCCTTAGCGGGGCGCTAGTCCTTGGCGAGCTGGGTCTGGACGGGCAGGTACGCCCGGTCTCCGGCATCATCCCGGCCATTCTGGCTGCGCGTTCACAGGGCTATGACACCCTGATCATTCCGGTGGGAAACGCTGCGGAAGCAGCATTGGTGTCCGGCATCACGGTACTCGTGGCCGAAACCCTGTGGGATGCCTTTGCGTGGGCGTGTGGGAGTGACTGCCTGCCGGACGCGCACCTCATTGCGCATGCGGCAGCGCCTGCGTGCGAGCAAGTCGCCGATTTCAGCGAAGTGGCAGGCCAGAAGGAAGCCAAGTGGGCGGCGGAAGTTGCCGCTGCCGGCGGCCACCACGTGATGATGGTGGGGCCACCCGGCTCCGGTAAGTCGATGATTGCCTCGCGTTTGCCGGGGATTCTGCCGCGCCTGAGCACAGAGCAAGCAGTGGAAGCCACGGCCATCCACTCGGTGGCGGGAGCCGTCGGCACCGCCATCTCACGGGCTCCGTTCATTGCGCCGCACGCTTCGGTAACGAGGGCCGCGCTGATCGGTGGCGGCTCAGGGCGCCCACGGCCAGGAGCAGTGAGCTTGGCGCACCATGGCGTGCTCTTCCTCGATGAGGTCAGTGAGGTGCCTGCGCAGGTACTCGATAGTTTGCGCGCCCCCTTGGAAGAGGGACAGGTGCGCCTGACGCGGGCGAGCAGGGAGGTTATCTTCCCCGCCCAATTCCAACTAGTGCTGGCTGCGAATCCCTGCCGCTGCGGTGCCGAAGAACCGGCGCGTTGCGAGTGCCGAGTATCAGACAGGATGAATTACTTGTCCAATTTGTCGGGGCCGCTGCGGGACCGCCTCGACATCATCGTGTCCCTGTCGGGGCAATCAGCGGTTCTCCAAGCGGAAGGTGAAGAGACCTCTGAGGTCATCGCCCAGCGCGTGGCCGCAGCCCGGGAACGCATGAAGGCGCGCTGGGAGGGCGACGGGTTGGGAAGCGTGGTCAATGGAGCAGTTCCGGCTTCATATTTGCGGCGCCACCGCCCAGCAGCGGAGTCTGCGATGATCATGCTCGCCGCCTACCTGGCGGAAGGGGAGCTGAGCCAGCGCGGGGTCGACCGTGTTCTGCGCCTAGCCTGGACGCTGGCAGACCTCGATGGCTCATCTCGCCCTGAGCTCGAGCACGTCAGCCGGGCGCTGGATCTCCGCGGGGCTGGGACGATCGAAAGGCTGGCGGCATGAGTGAGCTCAACCTATCGAGTAGCCGGCATACGTGGGCCTATCTCAATCGCGTGGTGGAGGGGCCTTCACCAACTCTTCACGGGCTGTTGACCCAATACTCGGCTGAGGAGATTGCTCGGGGAATCTACAAAGGAGAGGATTGGATTGGGCCCCTGAGGCAAGCCACGGCTTCGCGGCGTGAGTGGCTGCGGCAAGATGAAGACCTGGCTGTAGCAGATGCGCAAGGCGCTCGGCTTATTACGCCCGCGGACGCTGAGTGGCCCGGGGAAGAGTTCTCCCGTGCCTTCGGTTTCTATCACCAAGGGGTGGTTGATGCCCCGGCAACGTTTGATGACCAAGCAGTTCCACCGCACAGTCTATGGGTACGCGGTGGAAACCTGCGCGAAGCGGTATCTCAATCTGTGGCCCTCGTGGGCACGCGCGCGGTGAGCAGGTATGGCTGGGAGGCTGCGTCACTCTTAGCGGGTGGCTTGGCGGCTCATCAATGGACAGCGGTGTCCGGCGGGGCAGTGGGCGTTGATACGGCGGTCCATGAAGCAGCCCTCGATGCGGGCGGACTGACCGTCGCCGTGGCGGCCTGCGGCATCGATATCTCTTACCCAGCGCGAAATGCGAAACTCTTTGACAGAATCGCCGAGAAAGGATGCATCGTGTCTGAGTTCGCGCCGGGCACGCGGCCGCAGAGATTCCGCTTCTTATCCCGCAACCGCCTCGTGGCGGCGATGACGAGCGGCACTGTGGTGGTTGAAGCGGGGTTCCGCTCTGGTGCTCTTAACACGCTGAATTGGGCGGAAGCGCTGGGCAGGGTTGCCATGGCAGTACCGGGGCCCATTACGACATCTGGTTCCTTGGGGTGTCATCAACGAATTCAGGATGGGCGGGCCCAATTGGTGGCGTCTGCGGATGAAGTTCGGGGGTTGGTTGGCAAAGCAGGAGAGGTAGATGTGGTGGGGCAGTATGAGCTCGAGTTTCAGCCGACTGCTGTGCAGCGCCTGTCCCGCAATGAGCTTCGGGTGTATGACTCCACTCCACCGGAAAGCGCGGAGGAAGGCGCGAGCGCTGAGGATATCGCGGCGGCCGCGGGTATGCGGGTGGCGTTGACCATTCACCTTCTCGTGGCGATGCAGAAGATGGGCGTGATTACTCGCTCGGGGGCGATGTGGCAGCGCACCTGAGTACACTCATGAGACATGAGTGGTGTAAGTGGTAGCGGTGAGCGGCACGTGGGCGGACAGCTGGACGAGGCGATCGAAGACTTCGCGGAATACCAGCGCATCGTCCGCGGCCGTTCCGACGCGACCGTTCGCGGCTATTGCTCCGACCTGCGCTTGCTGGCGACGGAGGTCCCGGACTTCTCAGCGTTCACATTGAATTCCCTGCGCGAATGGTTGGCCCACGCCGTTTCCGAGGGCAAGTCCCGCTCCACACTGGCGCGCCGCACCGCCGCGGTGCGTGCTTTTTCCACATGGGCTGCGCGTGAAGGCTACTTAAAAACTGATGTGGCGCAGCGTTTGGCCACGCCCAAGGTGGGCAAACACTTGCCGACGGTGATGTCGCCTTCAGCGGCGGGGGAGCTTATGGGCAATGCCGTCTCCGCCGATGAAATCCATTTCCTGCGCGATAGCGCCATGCTCGAATTCCTCTACGCCACCGGTGTGCGCGTGGCTGAGCTCGTCGGTCTCAACATCGGGGATATCGATGTGTCCCGGCGTACTGCCCGCGTCACAGGTAAGGGCAATAAACAGCGCGTCGTCCCGTTCGGGGATGCAGCTCACGATGCGCTTTGTGCCTGGTTGGAAACGGGCCGTCCCCAGCTTGCGGGTGATACGGAGGCGGTGTTCGTGGGCACCCGCGGCGGGCGTATCGACCCCCGCCAAGTCCGCCGTGTTGTCGAGCGCGCCGCGCAAGTGACGGGAACGCCGGGTTTGACCCCGCACGGATTGCGCCACTCGGCGGCAACGCATCTGCTCGAGGGCGGAGCGGATTTGCGTATTGTCCAGGAGCTGCTCGGGCACTCTTCATTACAGACCACGCAGGTCTACACGCACGTCTCCGCCCAGCGGCTTAAGGACGTCTACGCCCGCGCCCACCCACGGGCTTGAGGCGAATGACAGGTTCCCCAAGCAAGTCCAGCGGATTGATGTAGTCCTCGCGTCCTTCAATCGCGCCCCAATGCAGTCCCGGATAGCCGTCCACGGACGGGGCGAGGGTGCCAATCACGTCTCCTTCCTGTACCCGGTCACCTTTCTTGACCCGCGCAAACACTGGTTGATAGGTCGTGCGCAGGCCGTTCCCATGGGCAATCGATAGGGCCGGTTTGCCCGCGATCGAACCGGCGAAATATACGACGCCATCGCCGGCCGCGAGGACCACCCCGCCGACAGGCAGGTCCAGATCGACACCGCGGTGGCCCGCCATCCAGCGCTTTTCGGGAGGCTCGAAGCCGCGCAAAACACGCGAAGCAACGGGTTCCCCGGTGGTGGGGTCGACGTAAGCGGCGGCTAGGGGGACGTCGACAAGCGCGGCCCAAGCACACAGCAAGACGGATACATAAAGAAGACGGTGACGCATGCCTCCAAGCCTGCGCGCTGACGCCACTTCAGAGAAGAGGCGCAGCCGCTGTTGTGGATAACCTGTTAAAGAAGAGGCCACTGTTGCGGCAGGGGAGAAGACCGTAGAGTCATCAACAATCCTGCTGAGATAAAACAAGCCCGTCGTTTGGAATCACCGTGTGTGCAGTACTAAGCTAGCCCACAGCAGTCTGTGCTCAGGCCTAAAGGCTGGCGCATGGATTGACTACGCGCGGCGAAGCAGCCGCTTCCTGGGTTAAGGAAGAGGCAGTCTGTGGTTGACGTGGTCCCCGCAATAGTGGGGTGTTGACCAGGGCCTTCGTTGCTAGGGTGCGGAATAAAACACCGCACAATTTTTGCAAAACCGAAACAACATATAGAAAGCGAGCGAAACATGGCAGTCGTAACCATGCGCGAGCTCCTCGACGCTGGCGTCCACTTCGGTCACCAGACCCGTCGCTGGAACCCGAAGATGAAGCGCTTCATCTTCACCGACCGTAACGGCATCTACATCATCGACCTGCAGCAGACGCTGACCTACATCGATGAGGCCTTCGAGTTCGTTAAGGAAACCGTCGCACACGGCGGCACCATCCTCTTCGTTGGTACCAAGAAGCAGGCTCAGGAAGCCGTTGCTGAAGAGGCAACCCGCGTGGGAATGCCCTACGTTAACCACCGCTGGCTCGGCGGTATGCTCACCAACTTCCAGACTGTCTCCAAGCGCCTGAAGCGCATGAAGGAGCTGCAGGCTATGGACGCGGCTGAGGACGGCTACAAGGGCCGCACCAAGAAGGAAGTTCTGATGCTGACCCGTGAGCGCACCAAGCTGGAGCGCGTCCTGGGCGGTATCTCCGATATGACCAAGGCTCCGTCCGCACTGTGGATCGTTGACACCAACAAGGAGCACATCGCGGTCAAGGAAGCCCAGAAGCTGAACATCCCGGTCGTCGCCATCCTGGACACCAACTGTGATCCGGATGAGGTTGACTTCCCGATTCCGGGTAACGACGACGCCATCCGCGCTACCAAGCTGCTCTCCGGCATCATCGCCACCGCTGTGGAAGAGGGCAAGAAGGCTCGCGAGGAGCGCCAGCTGGCTCAGGCTAAGGAGGCCGCCGGCGACAGCGCTGAGAAGGACGCCCGCGACGCCGCTGAGGCCGCCGCTGCGTCTGACCCGGCTTCCGCAGAGAAGTCTGAGGACGCTGAGAAGTCCGCAGAGTAATCTGCACACCTTAAGCCCCCGTACCGCACGGCCCACAGTGTCCGCGGCGATGGGGGCTTTTTCTCACGTGTTTTCTTAGCGTGCTAAGGCGCGTGACACATTAAAGGGTTGAAAACACCACGCTGAAGGTTCTACAGATTCTTCGCTGGGGGAGCTGGCGAAAAACTAGCACCCCCTCAACGCGACGTGGTGGTAGTGATTCCGCTACGCTGTTTCAACGAATACCGTTCAATTCCAAGGAGGATCGCTCCAACTATGGCGAATTACACTGCTGCAGACGTAAAGGCATTGCGTGAGGCCACCGGCTCCGGCATGCTCGATTGCAAGAAGGCTCTCGAAGAGTCCCAGGGTGACTACGACAAGGCCGTTGAGTACCTGCGCATCAAGGGCGCAAAGAACGTGTCCAAGCGCGCCGAGCGTGAGGCCACCGAGGGCCTGGTCGCCGTTTCCGGCAACACGATGGTCGAGATCAACTGTGAGACCGACTTCGTGGCTAAGAACGAGGCTTTCAAGGCTTTTGCCACCAAGATCGCTGAGGCTGCCGGTGAGGCCAAGGTCAACTCCGGTGAGGAGCTCAACAACCTGGAGATCGACGGCAAGAAGGTCTCTGAGATCGTTGACGAAGAGTCCGCAAAGACCGGCGAGAAGCTGCAGGCCCGCCGCGCAGTCACCATCGAGGGCGACAACGTTGCTGTCTACCTGCACCAGCGTTCCGCTGACCTGCCGCCGGCAGTGGGTGTCCTGGTCTCCTACGAGGGCAACGCAGAAGGCGCTCACGCAGTGGCACTGCAGATAGCGGCTATGAACGCCGAGTACCTCACCCGCGAGGACGTTCCGGCTGAGGTCGTTGAGAAGGAGCGCGAGATCGCTGAGGCCACCACCCGCGAGGAGGGCAAGCCGGAGGCAGCCCTGCCGAAGATCGTGGAAGGCCGTCTCAATGGCTTCTACAAGTCTGTGGTTCTGCTTGAGCAGGCAGCTCTGTCTGACTCCAAGAAGACCGTCAAGCAGGTCGCAGACGAGGCCGGCACCACCATCACCGGTTTCATCCGCTACGAGGTTGGCGCTTAAGCTTTACTAGAGCTTTCGTAGCTAGGGAGTATTGCTCCGTAGCTGCGGTTTCTCCCTCCTCCTCTTCATCCCTGTGGCCGCCTGGCCGGTGGGGAAGAAGCGGGGGAGGGAGTTTGCTGTTTTCTGCCGCCCCTTAGGGTGGGGGTTGTGCGCAGCTGAATATATAAGAGCGGCTTCCTATGGTTAAGATGGAACGGAATTATTCGTGCGCTTAACTGAAGCGTCGCCATGCGTGAAGGAGACGATGAAGACCGTGACTAACCCTGAACCGAAGCGAACCGGATACAAGCGAGTCATGCTGAAGCTGGGCGGTGAGATGTTCGGCGGTGGCAAGGTCGGCATCGATCCTGATGTTGTAGAAAACGTCGCCCGCCAAATCGCCGAGGTGGCCGAACAAGGAACTGAGATTGCCGTCGTTATCGGTGGCGGTAACTTCTTCCGCGGAGCGGAGCTGTCCCAGCGCGGTATGGACCGCGCTCGCTCCGACTACATGGGCATGCTGGGTACAGTCATGAACTCCCTGGCGCTGCAGGACTTCCTCAAGCAGCAGGGCATCGACTGCCGTGTGCAGACGTCCATCAACATGGCACAGATTGCGGAGCCGTATCTGCCGCTGCGCGCCGACCGCCACCTAGAAAAGGGGCGTGTGGTTATCTTCGGCGCCGGCATGGGCATGCCGTACTTCTCCACCGACACCACCGCAGCGCAGCGCGCGCTGGAGATTGGTGCAGAAGTCCTCTTCCTAGCCAAGGCTGTCGACGGCGTCTATTCCGCTGACCCGCGCACGAATCCGGACGCGGAGCTCTACTCCGAGATCACCCCGCGCGAGGTCATCGAGAAGAACCTCAAGGTGGCTGATGCTACGGCGTTCAGCCTGTGCATGGATAATAATATGCCGATTCTGGTCTTCAACCTCCTCACCGAGGGCAATATCAAGCGCGCCGTGAACGGCGAGAAGATCGGCACGCTGGTCCAGTCTTAGTACAAACGGGCCGCGACCTGCTACATTCTTTCCCAGTACTTTTGACTATTTCAAGGGAGTTGTAACCCTCATGATCGACGAGATTCAGCTCGAAGCTGAAGAGCACATGACCGCCTCGGTGGAGCACGCCCGCGAGCAGCTGATCACCATCCGCACCGGCCGCGCCAACCCAGCCATGTTTAACGGCTTGGTCGCTGAGTACTACGGTGTGCCGACCCCAATTACCCAGATGGCAACCATCTCGGTTCCTGAGCCGCGCATGCTGCTCATCAAGCCTTATGAGCAGTCCGTGATGAATGAGATTGAGAACGCAATCCGCAACTCGGATCTCGGTGTGAACCCGACCAATGATGGTCAGGTGCTGCGCGTTACTATTCCGCAGCTGACTGAGGAACGCCGCCGTGAGATGGTCAAGCTGGCTAAGAGCAAGGGTGAGGACGGCAAGATTGCTATCCGTAACATTCGCCGCCGTGCCATGGAGCAGCTGAAGAAGCTGCAGAAGGACGGCGATGCTGGCGAGGACGAGGTCATCGCTGCAGAGAAGGAAATGGAAAAGATTACTTCCGGCTACATCGAGCAGGTGGATAAGCTCGTCGCCAATAAGGAAGAGGAGCTCATGGAGGTTTAGCCTCCACACACGAGCTTTGACTTGCCGCCGCGCCAGGCACCGACCAGCACGGCGGTCTTTTCTGTGTAGAGCTTAAGCACCCACGACTACCTGAGGAGCATGCGTGAGCACTGAGCACCCGAGCCGGATGCCTAAACCCAAGAATTCCGCGGGCCGAGACATGCCCGCGGCGATTGCCGTCGGCGTCGGCTTGGGCGCGCTCGTCGTTTTTGCGGTGTGGGCCGGGCCCTTGGTGTGGTATCTCGTCGTCGCGACCGCAGTGGGCTTGGGCATGTGGGAGGTTCTCACCCGGTTGCGGGAGCACTCCTACTATGTCCCGCGCACCCTGCTAATCGTTCTTGGCCAAGCCATGGTGTGGGTCTCGTGGTTCCTCAACGCCCCGGGCCTCGTTGCGGTATATGTGGTTGCGGTTCTGGCGCTCATGTTCGGGCGCCTCTTCCACAACGGCAGGCACCGTCCGCCAATTAACTATCTCCGTGATATGTCGATGGGCATCTTCGTGCTGACCTGGATACCCCTCTTTGGCACGTTTGCCGCGATGCTTTCGCGGGTGGAGACGCCCTTTGCCTCGGGGGCGGCGTCGATTGTCGTGTTTATGCTCTGTGTCGTCGCCTCAGACACCGGTGGTTTCATCGCCGGCGTGATGTTTGGCTCGCACCCCATGGCCCCGGCGGTCAGTCCCAAAAAATCGTGGGAAGGCTTTGCCGGTTCGGTTGTTTTCGGAACCCTTACCGGCGCGCTTTCTTTCGCATTCCTGCTTCACCACAAGCCGTGGGTGGGCGCACTGATGGGATTGGGTCTTGTCTTTTGCGCCACCCTCGGTGACTTGGTGGAATCCCAGTTCAAGCGCGAGCTAGGCATCAAGGACATGTCTGCCTTGTTGCCGGGACACGGCGGCATCATGGACCGCTTGGACGGCATGCTGCCGTCCGCGATGGTGACGTGGGTGGCAATGAGCTTCCTTACCACCCTCGCACCTTAAGGCTTAGCGGCGAGCTTGCTTGCGCACCTGGCGGCGTAGCTCGAACATGCGCCAGCCGCCTACCAGGGCCATGATGAGCGCACCGGAGATGGCACAGATGAGGTAGGTGACGCCGGCAGGGAACTGGACGGTCCAGTTAAGGAAGTTGAGCGGTACCTGGTGCTGGTTCTGCAGGATGAAAATGATGAGGACGATGAGCAGTAGGAAGCCCACGATCAGGGCGATCCACGTGCTGGCTGCGAAGGAGCCCTTCACCTTGCCATCATTTTTCTCCGCATAGTCCGAAGTTGTCGGAACCGGTTCTACTGAACCTTCGGTGGCGGGGGCTTCCGCGGTGTAATCATTCAGCGGCTCCTCGGCCGGAGTGGTGGAGGGGCGGAATTCCTCGGGGGAGTTTTCTGGATTCGTCATGCATCTATTAAATAGGTTGAGATGTCACTTTCGCCACTCCAGCAGAACTTAGATTGGATAATGTGGCCGAAAACGTGGAAAATGGGCTCTACCATGGCTGAACCACTGAAACTGAATTTCTCCGCTCCGCGGCGCGGGCTACCCCCGAAGCACTTCGCGGACCTGACCGAGGCCGAGCGCATTGAGGCGCTCGCGGAACTTGGCCTGCCCAAGTTCCGGGCAAAGCAGCTGGCCAAGCACTACTACGTCCACCACACCGCTGATGTCTCTGAGATGACGGATATCCCGGCCGCCTCCCGCGAGGCGGTGCAGGAGCGTTTGTTCCCCACGCTCATGGAGCCCATTCGTCAGACCTCTACCGATGATGGGGAAACCACCAAGTCCCTGTGGCGTTTGCACGACGGCACCTTGCTGGAATCCGTGCTCATGCGCTACCCAGGGCGCGCAACACTGTGTATCTCCTCCCAGGCTGGCTGCGGCATGGCCTGCCCGTTCTGCGCCACCGGCCAGGGCGGGCTCGACCGCAACCTGTCCACCGCGGAAATCGTGGAACAGTTTAGGCACGCTGCTCGCCTCATGGAAGAGGAAGGCGGGCGCCTAAGCAACGTTGTTTTCATGGGCATGGGTGAGCCGCTGGCTAACTACAAGCGCGTGGTTCACGCGGTGCGTCAGATTACCGGCGCTGACCTCACCGGTTTCGGCCTTTCCCAGCGCAATGTCACGGTGTCGACGGTCGGCTTGGCTCCGGCCATCCGCAAGCTCGCGGATGAGGACTTGTCCTGCACCCTCGCCGTCTCCTTGCACACCCCGGACGATGAGCTGCGCGATACCCTCGTGCCGGTCAACAACCGCTGGCCGGTTGAGGAGGTCCTCGATGCCGCTAAGTACTACGCCGACAAGTCTGGCCGCCGCGTCTCCATCGAGTACGCGCTGATCCGCGATAAGAATGATCAGGATTTCCGCGCTGACATGTTGGGCCGGAAGCTGCATGCGGCTCTGGGCTCCAAGGTTCACGTCAATGTGATCCCGCTGAACCCCACGCCGGGCTCGGAGTGGGATGCTGCCCCGAAGGCGCGCCAGGACGAGTTCGTTCGCCGCGTCATCGCGCAGGGCGTGCCGTGCACCGTGCGCGATACCAAGGGCGATGAAATTGCTGCGGCCTGTGGCCAGCTCGCCGCCGACGAGCGTGAGAGCGCTTAAGAGCTCTGCTTACAGTTTCCTAACAATAGTTTCGCCGGAGGAGAAAGCATTAATGGTTCTTGATACCGTTAATGCTTATGACTCATCCTTATCGCGAGGACTTAGCGGCAGATCCACGCACCCAAGCTTTAGCGGTGCGCGATCTGCGCAAGTCTTTTGGTTCTCAGATTGCCGTCAACAGCCTCAACCTGGATGTACCGCGCGGTTCCATCTACGGAATTGTGGGTCCCAATGGCGCGGGCAAAACCACGATGCTGACCATGGCGTGTGGCCTCCAGCGCCCTGATGCCGGCCACAGCTTCATCGCCGGCCACAACGTGTGGGAGGAGCCCATCCCCGCCAAACAGGCCATGGGGCTGCTCATGGATGGGGCGCCGGTCTTTGACCGTCTCACTGGCGCTGAATACCTTCACTACCTCGGCGCCCTTCACAAGTTGGAGCGCTCCGAGTCGCTGCGCCGTGCGCAGGAGCTTCTCGACGCCCTCTCCCTCTCCGAGGCCGCCGATAAACGCATCGCGGACTATTCCGCCGGCATGACCAAAAAGATTCTCCTGGCCGGGGCCGTCCTGCACAACCCGGAGGTGCTTATCCTTGACGAGCCTCTGGAAGCCGTGGATCCGGTCTCCGGGCGCCTCATCCAGCAGATGCTGCGCGCCTATGCCTCCCGCGGCGGCACGGTTATTTTGTCCTCGCACGTCATGGAGCTCGTCGAGGGGCTGTGCGACCACGTCGCCATCATCAACGGCGGCCAAGTCATCACCGCGGGCCACGTCGACGATGTCCGTCAAGGCCAAAGCTTGAGCGACCTGTTTATCGCGGCCGTCGGCGGGCGGGACCTGGATGCCTCGAAGTTTGGGTGGCTGCGCTCGCCAGCGGCAGGTGAGGCTGAATGACATCCACTCTGTTCAGCCTTCATCGCACTCTGTGGTGGCGAAGCGTTTCTTCCAATCCGGCGACGCTCATGATGGGGCTCATGATGCTGATCTACGGAGCAATCGGCCTCTTTTCCATCGCAGCCATGGTGTATGCAGATATCACCACGCCCGGACACGGCTACCAAGCACTGACCGTCGGCGTGGCGGGCGGCATGCTCATTTACATACTCCTCGCTCTCTTTATGCCGGCGGGGGAGAATCAATTGAGCCCGACAACTCTGGGAGCCCTTCCTCTGACTCCCCGTGAGGTCCTTCCGGGCTTGTTCTTCTCCGGTCTGCTGACCACCCGCGCCATCATGTCGGTCGTCTTTTCCCTGGTGTATGCGATCATCGGCAGCATTTTCCTCATCCTGACAGGAACCGGGTGGGCTGCGGTGCCCTTCGTCGTGGGCATGGTGCTGTCGTGCGCGACGACCATCATCGTTGGCGAATGTCTTGGCCAAGTGGCTTCCGCTATCGCGGATTCCCAAAAGTCGCGCACCCAAATTGCGGCGATGGTGGTTATGGGCCTGCTGGTCTTTGGCATGCTGCAGGCACAGAGCGTCCTCGAGTCCTTGCCTCCGCTCGATTCGGTGGGCACCATCATGGCCTGGACCCCGTTGGGTGCCGGGGTGGGGTGGGCGCTCGCGCTTGCCGACGGCCACCTCATCACCGCCCTATCCCAACTACTGATCGCGGTGGGCAGCCTTGTCCTGCTGGTATGGGCATGGTCCCGTCAGATAGGCGGCCTCATGCGCAACCCCGGAACAGGCGGTGACGCAGCCAGCGAAGTGACGGGCAAGGGTGTGTCCAAGTTGGAGTTGGGCGCTTGGTCTTATTCCAGCCCGGCGGCGATGGAATACTCTCGCGCACTGCGTTATCTCACCCGCGATAAGCGGCAAACCGGCATGCTCTACACGATGCCTTTGTTTGGCGTGCTGACCCTATATCAGTTGTGGAAGGGCGATGATTTCACCGCATATTTCATGCTGTGCTTCAGCGCGATCGTGCTCTCTTCGCTCTTGGCTAATGATTATGGCTTCGATGGGCCGTCGAATTGGGTCCACATGGTGGCGCCGGTTGCTCCGCGTACCATCCTTCATGCGCGCCACCTCGCACACGTCACTATTCCCTTGATCGGGTTTGTACTGCTTGCTGTAGTGGTTCTTGTCTTTAGCGACAACTTCACCTTGGGCATGTTGTGCACAGCTGTGGCTCTAGGCGTGTTCATTTCCACGGCGGCGGTGGGCTTGGGACTGACCGTGCTTAACCCTTATCCCTTGTCAGCCCCGGGACAGAACCGGTGGAATGACAAATCCGGCTATTCCGCTGGCGCTTTCTTCACGGCGTTTGTCGGCATGATGCTGGTGTGGGTGCCCGCGCTTCCCGGCATCGTGGTTTCTGCCCTCAGCTATGAGCGCGGCGGCTGGCTGCTGTACGCCGCTGTGATAGTTTCTCTGCTGGTTCCGTCACTTGTCTACGCTGCTGTCTGGCGCTTCGCCGGAAAGAGGGCGCAGGAGCGAACCCCGGAGATTTACGCCACGGTAAACCGTTACGTGAGCTAGGGGGCAACAGATAGAACAAAAGCTCCCTTCCCGCAGTTCATTCATGAACTGCGGGAAGGGAGCTTTGTTTACAGCGAAGAAGCTTTAGTTAGCCACCGGCTTGGCAGCGTGGCGGCCGTCGGACACGCCGCGGAGGTGAGCGACGCGGGAGGGCTCAATGTTGAGGGCACGCAGCTCGTCATCGGTCAGGGAAGCGTAGACGTTGCCAACGGTCTTCTGCTCGTATGCCCAGTCCGGCTCCTCGTGGCCCACCGGCTTGTTACGGGCGGTCAAGGTGCGTACCTGGGAGAGCTTCGGCTGCAGAGCGTAAATGACCAAGCCGAGGGCGATGAGGACTGCCAGAGCGATAAGCCAGACCGTCTCTACGTGGCCCTTGTGGTTACCAAAGTTATAAGCAAGCAGGAACGCGACGGACGTCCAGCCGGCGATCTGTACGCCCGAGCGGCTGATGCGGGACCAACCGAAACCTGCGGACGGGACGTCATCGGTGGATACGCCGTCGAAAACCTGCGATGCCGGCTTGTGGGAAGACACTTGCTCTCCTTTGCGTGTACATGCGGCCCGCCCTGGTTAGAACTAGTTGCGTGAGGCGAGCGCACGAAAATGCCAGTTATTCTGTGTAGTAGTTTAAATGATCCTGCCGGCAACCGCGATTAAACACCCCCGCCTATCGTTATCGGAGCGCACGGGACTCCGACTAGGGGTGACCGGCTAGGGTTGAGAGGGTGAGTACCCAACGCATTCTTATTCTCGGCTCTACTGGCTCGATCGGCACCCAGGCTCTGGACGTTATCGCGGATAACCCGGATAAGTTCACAGTCGTAGGCATTGCCGCCGGCGGCTCCAACCCGCAGCTCATCATCGAGCAGGCTCGTGCCCTCAACCTTTCGTTTGACCACGTGGCCGTCGCCAAGCCCGATGCGGCACGCACCGTCTCCGAGGCCCTCGGCGGCACCGTGCTCTCCGGCCCAGATTCCGCAGAGCAGCTGGTCCGGGCCATCGATGCGGATAAGGTCCTCAACGCGCTCGTCGGTTCAATGGGCCTAGCCTCCACGGTCGCGACTTTGGAAAAAGGCGAGCTTCTAGCGCTAGCGAATAAGGAGTCCCTCGTCGCCGGTGGCTCCATCGTGACCCGCCTGGCGGGGGAGGGTCAGATCATTCCGGTGGATTCCGAGCATTCCGCCATGGCGCAATGCTTGCGAGCGGGCAGTGATGTGGAGCTTGATCGCCTCGTCCTCACCGCCTCCGGTGGTCCCTTCCGAGGCTGGACCCGCGAGGAGATGTGGGATGTCACCCCGCAGCAGGCTGCGCAGCACCCAACGTGGTCGATGGGGCAGATGAACACCCTGAATTCCGCCACGCTGGTCAACAAGGGCTTGGAGCTCATTGAGGCCACGCTGCTTTTCGACGTCTCCCCAGAGCGCATCGAGGTCACCGTCCACCCCCAGTCCATCGTCCACTCGATGGCAAAGTTCACTGACGGCTGCACCATCGCGCAGTGCTCGCCACCGTCGATGAAGCTGCCGATCTCCCTCGCATTGGATTGGCCGCGCCGCGTGCCGGGTGCCCAGCCGGCATTGGATTTTTCCACCGCGCATGACTGGCATTTTGAGCCGCTGGATGATGAGGCCTTCCCGGCCGTTCGCTTGGCGCGCGAGGTTGCCGCCGCCGGAGGTACCCACGCTGCCGTGTACAATGCCGCCAACGAGGAGGCGGCCGCGGCCTTCTTGGCGGGGCGCATTCACTTCCCGGAAATTGTTGACGTTGTCAGCCACGTCGTGGATCAGGCCGCGCAGTTCGCTGGTGTACCCTCTAGCGTCGATGATGTCCTCGCCGTGGAAGGCGAGGCCCGCCGTCGCGCCAACGCGATGGTGGATTCGCTCGCTCGTTAGAAAGCCCTACGATCTATGGCAAATGTCCTCGGCATAGTTCTCTTCGCCTTGGGGATCGGCATCACCGTTGCCCTGCACGAGGCCGGTCACATGTTTAGCGCTCGTGCCTTCGGCATGCGTGTGCGCCGCTATTTCATCGGCTTCGGTCCGCGCGTTGCGTCCTTTACGCGTGGACACACCGAGTATGGCCTCGCTGCCTTCCCGGTGGGTGGTTTCTGCGATATCGCAGGCATGACGGCGCAGGATGAGTTCCTCACGGAAGAGGAAAAGCCCTATGCCATGTACACGAAGCCGGCGTGGCAGCGCATCATCGTGCTGGCCGGCGGCATCACCGTCAACCTGCTTTTAGGATTTATTATCCTGCTGCTCATCGCCATGACGACGGGCTTGCCCAACCCAGACGCGGATGTGCGCCCGCGCGTTGGCGAGGTGTCCTGCGCGGCGAATCAGAAGGCCGATGGCGAACTCGAACCGTGCCAGGGAGTAGGCCCTGCTGGTGAGGCGGGCGTGGAACCTGGGGACATCGTTCTCGCGCTGAACGGCGAGACCATGGACTCCTTTGCGCAGCTTCGCGATACCGTCATGAGCTACCCCGGTGACACTGTCACCCTCAGAGTCGAACGCGATGGCGAGCCGCGTGACTTCGACATCACGCTTGCTACGGTGACTCGACTCAACGCCGAGGGGCAACTGGTGGAGGTCGGCGCCATCGGTATGAGCAACCAGATTATCGATATCAGGGAGATCTACTCCTTCGTCGACGCCTTCCCGGCGACCGCCCGCTACTCGGGCTATGCGCTCAACGCCACGGTCCAAGGAATCGCGCAATTCCCAGCCAAGATCCCGGGCGTGGTGGCCTCCATCTTTGGGCAGGAGCGCGATGTTAACGGACCAATGTCTGTGGTGGGAGCCTCCCGGGTGGGCGGCGAGTTGGTCGAGCGGAGCCTGTGGTCATCCTTCTTCATGATGCTGGCCACCCTCAACTTCTTCCTCGCGCTGTTTAACCTCATCCCACTCCCGCCGTTCGATGGCGGCCATATCGCCGTCATTATTTATGAGAAAATCCGCGACGCCCTGCGCCGCCTCATGGGCAAGGACCCGAAGGGGCCCGCGGATTACACCAAGCTCATGCCGGTGACCTATGTGCTGGCTTTCCTCCTCATGGCGGTGGGTGCTCTCATCATGATTGCGGACGTGGTTAACCCAATTCGGCTGTTTGGCTAGTGATCCACCTGCGGTGCGCGGTGCTAGAGTAGGGGCGTTAAAACCCAATTAGCAAGGAGCACACATGTCGACCCCTATTGGTCTTGGAATCCCCGACGGCCCGCCTCCCACCCTGGCGCCGCGCCGCAAGACGCGTCAGCTCATGGTTGGCCAGGTGGGCGTGGGCTCTGAACACCCGATTTCAGTGCAGTCGATGACCACGACGAAGACGCACGACGTCAACGCCACCCTTCAGCAGATTGCACAGCTGACCGCGAGCGGCTGCGACATCGTTCGCGTTGCCTGCCCGAAGACGGTTGATGCGGAGGCTTTGCCGGCGATTGCGCAGAAGTCCCCGATCCCGGTGATCGCAGATATCCACTTCCAACCCAAGTACATCTTTGCCGCCATCGATGCCGGCTGCGCTGCGGTGCGCGTCAACCCGGGCAACATCAAGGAATTTGATGGCCGCGTTAAAGAGGTGGCGAAGGCCGCCGGCGATGCCGGTATCCCGATTCGCATCGGCGTCAACGCGGGCTCCCTGGATAAGCGCATCATGGAGAAGTACGGCAAGGCCACCCCGGAGGCTCTCGTCGAGTCTGCGTTGTGGGAGGCCGGCCTCTTCGAGGAGCACGGCTACGGCGATATCGCCATTTCCGTCAAGCACAACGACCCCGTCGTCATGGTGGAGGCCTACCGCCAGCTCGCCGCTCAGTGCGACTACCCGCTGCACCTCGGCGTCACCGAGGCCGGCCCGGCATTCCAGGGCACCATCAAGTCTTCCGTGGCTTTCGGCGCCCTGCTCGCCGAGGGCATCGGTGACACCATCCGCGTGTCCTTGTCGGCGGATCCGGTCGAGGAGATCAAGGTCGGTGACCAGATCCTGCAGTCCCTCAACCTGCGCCCGCGCAAGCTCGAGATTGTTTCCTGCCCGTCCTGTGGTCGCGCACAGGTGGACGTCTACAAGCTCGCCAACGAGGTCACCGAAGGCCTCGACGGCATGGAGTTCCCGCTGCGCGTGGCTGTCATGGGCTGCGTGGTCAACGGTCCGGGCGAGGCCCGCGATGCCGACCTCGGCGTGGCCTCCGGTAACGGCAAGGGCCAGATCTTTGTCAAGGGTGAGGTCATCAAGACCGTTCCCGAGTCCAAGATCGTGGAAACGCTCATCGAAGAGGCAATGCGCTTAGCTGAAGAACAAGGTTTGGAAGCTGTGGAGGGCGCCAAGGCTGAGGTCCGCGTTACCAAGTAACCCACCTGCGGTGTGGGGCGGCCGTCTAGCCGCCCCAGGCTGCTACGCTGCCCAAGCATGAAGAGGTTCGTGGCGCTGCTCGGTGCGGCAGGTATCGCGGCGTCGTCATTGGTGGGATGCACCCCCAAGCCGGTGTCTGCGCGTCCAGTCGCTGAGCAATTCCTGGAAGACATGGAAACCCGCAATAACGAGGACTTGGTGCAGCTTGTCGATGATGGCAGCACAGCTACGAACACGCTTGACGCAACCTTCGCGGGCCTGCAAGCCGAGGGGCTCGACGTCGAATTGACCGGGGTTGATCAACAAGAGGCCCAAGCCACCGCGCACTATTCGGTGACGTGGACCCTGCCTCGTAATCGTTCCCTGCGCTATGACACCTCGATGGCCTTAACGCGCAAGGAGAAAGACTGGACGGTGCGCTGGCAGCCCAGCATTATCCACCCCGATCTCGGCGCGCACCAACACCTCGAGTTGCGCTCAATAGCGCCAAAACGCGCCGGCGTGGTCTCCTCCGATGGGGTGGAGCTCATGTCTCCGGGCTTGCAATACCGGCTTGTCGTTGACACCGACGCCGTTTCCGATCTGCGCCCCGTGGCCGCAAAGGTGTCCGGCGCGTTGAGCCAAGCTCATCAAGAGGATGATTCCATCCCGGAGATTGACTCTGGTGAACTTGCCACGAACCTCGAAGAGGTCGATGGCTCTTATTCGGTCGCCATGCTCAACGAGGGGCAGGCAGCGCGGCTGCGCCCAGTTCTGGAGAACCAGAAGGGGATTCGCTTTAACGAGGAACCGGCGCTCATCACGCGCGATACCGGCTTGGCCCCGGACATCCTCGCCCGCGTGCGCTCCATGGTCTCCGAGGAGGTCGACGGAACAAATGGATGGTCCGTTTCTGTCGTCAACGAACACGGAGCCGCGCTTTCCGACGTCGAGCATCACGAACCCGAGGCAGCTCCGTCCATCAAGGTATCGCTGGACTATGACGTCCAGCGTGCCGCGCAAGAAGCCGTCAATCAGCGTGCTGAATACGAGGCCATGCTCGTGGCCATGCGCCCTTCGACCGGCGAGATTCTAGCCGTGGCCCAAACCCCGGAGGCAGATAAGAAGGGCGATATCGCCCTCCAAGGTCAGTTCCCACCGGGTTCGGTGTTTAAGATCATTACGGCCTCGGCGGGCGTCGACAAGCAAGGCCTGTCTCCAGACTCTATCGTTCCGTGCCCCGGCACCATGGAGCTGTATGGGCGCACCGTCACCAACTACAACGGGTTTTCCCTTGGCTCGGTGCCGCTGCGTCAAGCCTTTGCACAATCCTGCAACACCACTTTTGCGCAGATCTCAACGGATCTGCCGAAGGGTGAGCTACGTGATGTGGGCAAACAATATGGTCTGGGAATTGACTATGAGGTGCCGGGCTTATCGACGCTCACCGGCTCCGTCCCCGAGGGCGAGACACCCCTCGAGCGCACGGAATCTGGTTATGGACAGGGCCTCGACCTTGTCTCTCCCTTCGGCATGGCGCTTGTCTCCTCGACGGTCGCGGCGGGCAAGACCCCGACGCCGACGCTTATTGAGTCACGTGAGACCAAGGTGTCCGAAAAGGTCCCCGCGCCCAGCGAGGAGACCTTGACTCAGGTGCGGGACATGATGCGCCAGGTGGTGGCAAGCGGTACTGCATCGGGGATGCAGGCGCAGGGCACCGTCTACGGCAAGACCGGTGAGGCGGAGATCAATGGTGGCTCGCATGCCTGGTTCACCGGCTACCGCGACGACGATATCGCTTTCGCAACTCTGGTTGTTCTGGGCGGTGGCTCGACGATTTCGGTCAACATCACGGACAATTTCCTGCAGCGCCTCGACGCCCTCCGCGCGGAAGGCCACGGCGAGGTGGCCCCCGCACAAGAGCAGTAGCGCGTCGTAGTCAGCGCGCCTGTGGTGTCCTTTGTCGGGCGCTGGGGAAGAGGGCTACCATGAGTAGTTATGACTAAGCGCGCGATGCTGAAGCAAGAAAAAGATACTCCAATCCGCAAGGTACCGAAGGACATTGAGCGCCCGGAGTACGTGTGGAAGGACTCGGTCCAGGAAGCCCAGGGCGAGCCATTCGTGCAGACCCCAGAGGTTATTGAGGCCATGCGTGAGGCCTCCCGAATCGCCGCCAATGCTCTCCAGGAGGCCGGAAAAGCAGTGGCGCCTGGCGTGACCACGGATGAGATCGACCGCGTGGCGCACGAGTACATGTGTGACCACGGTGCTTACCCGTCGACTTTGGGCTACCTGGGGTTCACGAAGTCCTGCTGTGTCTCCCTCAATGAGATTGTCTGCCACGGCATTCCGGACACGACGGTGATTGAGGATGGAGACATTGTCAATATCGACGTCACTGCCTTTAAGAACGGTGTCCATGGCGATACGAACGCTACGTTCCTTGCCGGCAACGTCACCGAGGAACACAAGCTGCTGGTTGAGCGCACCAAAGAAGCGATGATGCGTGGCATTAAGGCCGCGAAGCCCGGCCGTGAGATTAACGTTATTGGACGCGTGATTGAGTCCTACGCTCACCGCTTTGGCTACAACGTGGTCACTGACTTTACCGGTCACGGCGTGGGCCCCACCTTCCACAACGGGCTGGTCGTGCTGCACTATGATTCCATGACCTACCGCGACATCCTCGAGCCCGGGATGACCTTGACCATCGAGCCGATGATCAACCTGGGCTCCCTGGATTATGAGATCTGGGATAACGGCTGGACCGTCCAGAACACCGATGGCAAGTTCACTGCCCAGTTCGAGCACACCATCGTCATTACCGATGACGGCAACGAGATCCTCACTTTGCCGGATGAGTCCTAGCGTTTAAGCGGCAACGTTTAAGCGCCGAGCGCTTAAACCTAGCCAAGATGAAACAAAGCCCTCCACCTACCGTGCAATACACGGTGGGGTGGAGGGCTTTGTGCTGCCAGTAAAGAGCGCTAACTAGAAGGAAACGTTCTTCAGAGCCTGGCCAACGTAGTCCGGAATCATGCCGGAGAACACGGCGTAGTTGTAGCCGGCGACTGCGGTGGAGACAGCGGCAGCGGCGACCATAGCGATGGTGCCACCACGCCAGAGGTCCAGCCACTGCGGAACCTGGGACTCGTTCTTGGTGGAGCCGAAAGCGTCGGCGCCGTTGCCGGTGATGTTGCCGTCGGTCACGCCACCCAGCTTGGAGGAGAGGGAGCCCTCGCCCTCAGAGGAGAGCGCGGAGGACATTTCGGAGGAAGTAGCGTCCTTCTGGAGCTCCTCCTGAACCTGCTGCTCGGTCAGGCCGGAGCCCTCAACAGCCTCAGCGGCGGAAGCAACGGTGGTGCCAGCGAAGGCGATGGTAGCGGCGGTTGCAGCAGCAACGGCGGCGGTGCGGAATTTACGCATCTTGAGTAAAGCCTTTCAGAAAGTGGGTTAGAAGGGGAAGGGGAGAACTACATACCGAACTTGAGGTAGTTCAGTGCCGGGCCAACCAGACCACCGGCGATGGTGATGATGGTGGCGACGATACCGATGCCGGCGAGGGCCTGTGCCCACTTCGGCTCACCGGAGATAGAAGACTTCTGGCCGAAGATGTTCTGGCCGTTTGCTTCCTTCTGGGCGTCGAGTGCCTTGCCCAGCTCGGAGGAGCCGCCTGCCTTCTGGTTGCCCTGCTGCTCGCCAGCAGATGCGGAAGAGTTGGTGGCGGAATCGTTGCTGCTGCCCTCTGCGGCGGAAGCAACGGTGGCGCCGCCGAATGCAACAGCGAGAGCGGTAGCACCAGCAATGGTGGCCTTGCGAATGCGCATAGTGTGAATCCTTTTAAACCTCGTAGGAACTGGAGTAACTAGGGTGTCCCAAGTCACTTGAGCGATTCTAGCGTAAACATTGGAGGGATTCACGGAATCTTCACCACTAACTTTCCCATTTCCCTCTTAGAGAGCTCTAGTTACTTAGCTACGTTCACAGCCACATTAAACCGCTAAGAAATGATCAAGCCAGCATCAAGATTGTCCCGAATCATTAGAAAATCGGGCATGCAAAAGCGCCCATCCTCAAGAAAAGAGGGTGGGCGCTAGAAAAAGCGCGCTGAGCTAGTCAGCGTACCCGCAGCTTAATTAGCGGCGGAAGATCGGATCGAGCACGTGCTGCGGAACGATGTTGTTGTACACAGCGAAGTTGTAAGCAGCGATCAGAGCGCCAGCGATAGCGGTGCCGAAAGCAGCGAAGGTGCCATCGCGCCAGATCTCAGCCCACAGCGGGTTGTCTTCAGCCTTCTCCTTGCCGAAGAGATCCTCGCCGGAGACCTTCTTGTCACCCTCGGTAGCGTCGCCCCACTTGGAGGACAGGGTAGCGTCGGAGTCGTTCTCCTTGACCTTGTCGCCAGCGGAGGACAGCTCGGAGGAGGTGGTGTTGGTCTCGGTATCGGCCTCTGCAGCGAAAGCAACGGAGGTACCAGCGAAAGCAACGGAAACAGCGGTTGCAGCAGCAACAGCGGCGGTGCGGAAGTTACGCATGAAATTTAAGCCTTTCGGAAAAGTGTGTGGGGGAGACGTCTTAGAAGGACGGGCCGTGGACGAAGAAGTTGTAAACAACGCCGATCAGGCCAGCCACGGAAGCGACGGCGCTAGCGATGCCCAGGCCGTAGAAGGTCTTGGCCCAGGTCGGCTGATCGCCGAGGGAGGTGCAGTCCTGGTCGGTCTCGTCAGCGTCGCAGTGCTCGTGCTTGGAGGAGCCGAAGATGGCGCGGCCGTCAGCCTCAGTGCCCTTGTTGTCGTTCTCATCAACGTAGAACCAGTCACCAATCTTGGAGGACAGGGAAGCCTCGCCCTTGGTGCCTTCCTCGGAAGCGGAGGAGCCGTTCTCCTGGGAGGTGGAGGAGGCGTTCTCGTCCTGCGGAGCAGCGTCCTGTGCGAAAGCGACGGTGGAGCCGCCGAAGGTAACAGCGAGAGCAGTAGCGCCGGCGAGGGCTGCATTGCGGATACGCATATCAAAAGTCCTTAGTGTCGTACGTGCAAGGCCTCTGGTTGTGAGGTCTTGATTTACAGGGATAGGGATTAATTTGGTATCCCCAAAACACACTGAGCCGGTAGAGAGTATCGGCTCGTTCCGGTGTCCGTAATTAACCTAGCCAACGGTCAGGCAAAATGCACGTCAGTTGGAGCGTTCTTTTATACACTGCCAGCAATCACCCCCGAAATGGGTGATTTTCTTAAAGGTTGCTGGCAGATGTTGTTGGTGTTAAGACGTGCTTGTAGTGGCTTTCAGTGGGAATGGCGAAATTAGTTTAACGCCAATGTGAAAAACGTTACATGATTCGATGTAACTTTCACTCTAGCCACTCTAGTCCCAAAACGGCGTTCTCCACTACTTCTGGCAGTGCCGGGTGGATCCAATACTGTGAACGGGCGAACTCGCGCATGTCGAGGTCGTAGCTCATCGCGGTGATCAATTGTTGGATAAGCGTGGAGGCCTGTGGGCCCATGATGTGGGCGCCGAGGAGCTTGCCCGTGGTCCGGTCCGCTACCAGCTTGCAGATGCCCGTCGAGTCCTCCATGGCCCAGCCATAGGCAACGTCGCCAAAATTTTGCACCTTTACAGTGACGTCATAGCCCTCCTCGCGGGCTTGTTCCTCAGTGAGGCCGACCGTCGCAATCTGTGGGTGCGTAAAGATGGCAGAGGGCACGTGCTCGTGGGGCATGGGCTGGAGATCGTCCGGGTGCAGCAGATTGTGCTGCACTGCTCGTTGCTCCGCATTGGCCACGTGCTTGAGCATGTACGGAGATGAAACATCCCCGAGCGCCCACACACCCTTGCAGGTTGTGCGGCCAAACTCGTCGACCTTGATTCGACCGTCCTCATGCATTTCAATGCCGCTGGCAGAAAGATCCATCTGGTCGCCGTTGGGCTGGCGGCCGGTGGCAACGAGGATGGCATCTGCCTCCACAACATCACCGTTATCCAAGGTAAGGCGTACGCCGTCTTCGGTTTCATCGAGCGCAGTGGCGGTGCCGATGCGGACGTCGAAGCGCTTTCGTGCGAGGTCGTTGAAGCGGGAGCTTAGGTCCTCATCGAGGAAACGGAGGAATTTCTCCGAGCGGTTGACCACGGTGACGTCGGTCCCCAGGCCGTCGAAGACGTGAGCAAACTCCATGGCGATGTAACCGCCACCTACCACTATGAGGCTGCGCGGCTGCTTCTCAAGCCGCATGATGTCTTCATTGGTGTGAACCGGGGCAGTGGCGCTGGCATACGGCTCGGGTAGCACGGGGCGTGAACCGGTAGCGATGACTATATTGTCACCGGTGATGATGTCCTCACCCGCCTGCAGGGTCTTCGGTCCGATGAACCGTGCGTGCTGATCAAAGACTGTAATATTGGGCGTTTCCTCGCCACGGCGGTACTCTTCGCCGCCCTGGGCAATCTGATCAATTCGGTTGTGGAACACGCGCTTGACGATGCCCTCCCAATCCACAGCATCCACGTGGGCGCTTAGCCCAAGGCGCGTGGCCTCGCGCGCGGCGAGCGCAACGTCGGCGGCGTAGACGTACATCTTCGTGGGGATGCAGCCTACGTTGAGGCACGTGCCGCCGAACGTTCCCTTCTCAATGATGGCGATGGATTTATCGTCAAACTCGGGAGAGGGTATTGAATTTCCCGAGCCGGTGCCGATGATGACGAGGTCAAAGTGCTGTGCGGAAGTCATGCCGATCATTCTAAAGGTTGACTAGCCGCAAACCGTGGAGGCTTTTAGGAGCGCGAGGCGCGGGAGGCTAATCCGTCTCAAGTGGTGCTACTGTGCTCAACCATTCCGCCGTGGCGGAGAGAGCGTCTAGTAGCGGCTCGGGACGCGAGAGAAAGAGATCGTGGCGCCCATTGTTGACAACGTGAAGCGTGTAGCGAGCACTGAGTTCCTTGGCCCAGCGCTGGCTTTGCCGTACATCAACGACAGTATCGGCGGTATTGGAGGACTCGCTGTATGGCCGGTTGAGCTCGGAGCGTCCAGAGGTCATAGTGAGCAGCGGGAGCCCAATGTTGATGCGGCCGGAGTGGATTGCGTCGAAGCCGCGGAAGACTGCTGCAACCCAACCCAGGAACTTGGGGTGTCCGCCCAGCGGCTTCAGGCGAAGATCGAAGTCCCAGTCGCCCTGTTCCCCGGAATGGACCGACTCCCCATAGGTTGTGAGGTCACCGGCGGGTATTTCGAGTCGTGGGGCGATGGCAGCGCCGGCATAGATAACGTGCTTGAGCGTCTCGTAGGTTCCATTCGGTATTCCCATCATGGCTAGCCAGGGGCTGTTGAACACGACACCAGCGATGCGGGCGAAACGCTCGCGATCATGGCGGCGAAGCCGATCGAGCCAGAGCGCGGTGATGGTGCCGGCGGTGGAGTGGCCCATGATGATGACACGCTGGTTGGGGATGGCATCGAGAGCTGCATTGAGATCAGCGTCGTAGTACTGCAAGTCGCTGATGTAGTGCCAGGTCTGACCGTCCCGTCGAGAGCGTCCGCACTTGCGCAGATCGAGGGCGTAGAAGGCATAGCCGAGCTCATAAAAATACCGTGCCACGTGGTCATGGAAGAAATAGTCTGTCATCCCGTGGACCCACAGTAAGGCGGGGCGATCATCATGGGCGTCGCCGCCGGGGCAGTAGCGCACGAGCGTCGCGCAGACAGTGTCTTCGCCGTCAGGGTCGGTGCCGAGTTCGAGTGGAGCGGCCTGGAAGTCGGGGCCGAGGATGTCTTCTGACCATTCGAGTTCGTTATGCGTCATGGGATTCATGATAGGTTGCGCGGCCAGATGCGTCCGGCAGAGCGGAGCGCTGACGGGAAACACCCTGCACCACAAATGGGGTAACAAATTCGAATTCGGGCATTTATTTTTTCAGGAATGCCTATTTCGCAATAAGGGGCGTAAAGTGGAATTAATGCTTGACGGACCTTCCGCAGGGGTGGTCTGTATGCCAGCTTGGACCCTAGCATCGTCGAGCGCTTTCTCACCGCGCCCTGTGCACCCACATGTGCGGGGCATTTGACCACATCGAATACATCGACTTAAAGAGGTAATAAGTACAGTGTCCTCCGATAAGAAGACAGCACAAGTAGTAGACGAGGTTGAGGTCGCACTCATTGGTGCAGGTATTATGAGCGCCACCCTCGGCGCCATGCTGCGTGAGCTCGAGCCCAGCTGGACCCAGATGGTCTTCGAGCGCTTGGACGGCCCTGCGCTTGAGTCCTCCTCCCCGTGGAATAACGCTGGTACTGGCCACTCCGCGTTGTGCGAGTTGAACTACACCCCGGAGAAGAACGGCCGCATTGATGTTTCCAAGGCCATGAACATTAATGAGAAGTTCCAGGTTTCGCGCCAGTTCTGGTCCCACCAGCTCAACAACGGCATTCTGACGGACCCGAAGGCCTTCATCAACCCAGTTCCGCATGTGTCCTTTGCACAGGGTTCCATCCAGGTTGACTACCTGAAGCGCCGCTTCGATGCGCTGAAGGACAACCACATGTTCCCGAACATGCAGTTCAGCGATGATGACGCTACCTTCCAGGAAAAGCTTCCTCTGATGTCGGAAGGCCGTGACTTCAACGCCCAGAAGGTCGCTATTTCCTGGACCGAAGTTGGTACCGACGTCAACTTTGGTGCCCTGGCGAAGCAGTTCTTCACCGCGGCTAAGGCAGCGGGTACCGAGATCCGCTACGGCCACGAGGTCGTCGATATCAAGCGCGATGGTTCCAAGTGGCGCGTGGTGGCAAAGAATCTGCACACCGGTGACTACGAGGCAGTCCACGCCAAGTTCGTCTTCGTGGGTGCAGGCGGCTACGCGCTCGACCTGCTGCGCAAGGCTGGGGTCCGCGAGGTTTCTGGTTTCGCAGGCTTCCCGGTTTCCGGTCTGTGGCTGCGTTCTAAGAACCCGGATCTGATTAAGCAGCACCACGCCAAGGTTTATGGCAAGGCTGCTGTGGGCGCTCCGCCGATGTCCGTGCCGCACCTGGATACCCGCGTCATCGATGGCGAGCAAGGCCTGCTGTTTGGCCCGTACGGCGGCTGGTCCCCGAAGTTCCTCAAGAAGGGCTCCTACCTGGACCTGTTTAAGTCCATTCGTCCGGATAACATCACCTCTTACCTGGGCGTTGCGGCACAGGAGTTCGGCCTGACCAAGTACCTGGTTACTGAGGTCCTCAAGGACTTCGACAAGCGCGTCGAGACCCTGAAGGAGTACGTCCCGAGCGCAGACCCGGCAGATTGGGAGACCGTCATCGCCGGCCAGCGCGTCCAGGTGATTAAGCCGGCGGGTGCACCGCAGTTCGGTTCCTTGGAGTTCGGTACCACCCTCATTAATAACCCTGAGGGCAACATCGCCGGCCTGCTCGGCGCTTCCCCGGGAGCGTCCATCACCCCGGCCATCATGGTGGAGTTGCTGGAACGCTGCTTCGGTGAGCACATGATCCAGTGGGGCGATAAGATTCAGGAGATGATTCCTTCCTACGGCACCAAGCTCTCCAAGGACAAGAAGCTCTACAACGAGATGTGGGAGTACACGCAGAAGACCCTGCAGCTTGCGTCCAAGTAATTTCTCCTTTCGGCTCGTAGGTGCTTGCCTCGCAGGTAATTCTCAGTAACTGGCAGGGAGCGTCCAGTGCACCGGAACGCTCCACCAAGGAGAGCGCCCCATAATAATGGTGTGCGTTTGAGAGAGCGCATGCGAGAGAGATAGAGAGAACCCCAGCCGCGCGGGGCGGTCGGCCTGAGAAACCGACCGGGAGCGTGGTAGTGAAAGATAGAGACGCACCGCCGCCCCGAGACTCCGTTTCCTTTCCTACGGAGGCCTCGGGGCGGCGGTGTGTTTTCCTTTTCTTCTCTTACGTTCCGCAGTAGGTGAGGTAGCCTTCCGTGCCACCCGGTTGCTCGTATTCTGGCGCGGCAGTAAAGGGACGCGTGGTGGCGTGAAGCAAGCGGGGGAATTCTTCAGCATCACTCAGTGCGGCCTCGACCAGACGCGGGCGGGGAATCACGCGGGGCACGGTTTGCTTGAGAGACTCGACGTTGGGGCCACTAGCACAGTAGGCATCAACAAATCGAGCGTCACCAAACATCTCATAGGCGTCTGCCGGTTCACCCGCCGCTGCGCTGACGAGACTGCGGTGGGCCTGCGTGAGATCCGGAGCGGACTGTGCAAGGGCCGCACTATAGTCCTGGAAGAGCTCGTCGGGAATCTGCAAACGGCTCGCGGCTTCGCGGCGGCGCGCCTTTTCATAGCGCTCGCCAAAGGAATTGATGGCCTCCTGGGCCCAGGTAAGGGAAGCGTCGGGGGAGACGTCGAAAAGCGGCAGCAGTGATTCCGCCAACCGCGCAAGGTTCCAGCCCAGCATGTCGGGCTGGCGCCCAAAGCGGTAGCGGCCCTGCGTATCGATGGAGCTAAACCAGGTATTGAGGTCATAGTTTTCCATGAACGCGCACGGCCCGTAGTCAATCGTCTCACCCGATAGCGTGGTGTTATCGGTGTTCATCACGCCGTGGATGAAACCCACCTGCATCCACCCGGCAACCGTCGCTGCCTGTGCGTCCATGACGCGGGTAAACAGCTCCCGGTAGTCGGCGCCAGGGTAGTGGCGTTCAATGGTGTAATCGGCGAGCCGCTGGAGCAACCCGGGTACCTGCGAGTGCGCGGCGAAGTGGAAGGAACCAACACGGATGTGGCTCGCGGCAACGCGCACGAGAACGCCTGCTTCCTCCACCATCTGGCGCTGAATGGGACGGCCGGTCCCGATGACCGCCAGCGACCTTGTGGTGGGTACACCGAGGGCGTGCATCGACTCGGAGAAGAGATATTCACGCAGCATCGAGCGCAGCGTGCCGCGCCCATCAGAGCCATAGCGCGAATAGGGGGTTAGTCCTGTCCCTTTGGCATGCAGATCCCAGAGGCCCGTGGGGTTGTGCGCAGCGGTGGGGCCGGTGACTTCACCCAAGAGGAGGGCGCGGCCGTCACCCATTGTCGGGTTGTATTGGCCGAACTGAAAGCCGGCGTAGGCCATTGCGTGGGGAGTAACTGGCCCGCGGCCGAGGAGAAACTCCAGGCCACCTTCGCTGCGCAGCCAGTCCGGGTCGAGGCCCAGTTCGGCGGCTAGCTCTTCGTTAAGCACTACCATTCGCGCCGTTGGCTGTTCCTCGCCCCGGCTCGCCGTGACCATGTGGGGAAGGCGTTGGGCGAATTCGCTGCGTAGCTCGAAAGGGAGGGAGGCATCAGACATCGCGTGACTCCAGGGTTCCGCGCACGCGAACGTGGGCGTTGCCGCCGACCCAGATGTCATGACCGTCGTCGTTGATATAGACGCGGCCATCGCGCCCTACCTGGCCGCCCTGTGCCGCGGTATAGCGGGCAGGAACAGCACCCTTGGCGCGCAGGAATTGGGCAGCCCCGCCGTTGAAGGAACCGGTGACGGGATCCTCGAATTGCCCGGTGATGGCGCGGACTACATAAGCGGGGTGATCATTACCGGTGAGCCCGACTACGCCCACTTTGACGCCCGGGGTGGGCGTGGGGCGAAGATTTTGCACGGCCTCGGCAGACTCGAGCTGGACTAGGCGCCAGCCGGGCCCGTTGTCTACCCAGCCGGAGTCAAGGATGCTGTCCTCGCCGATCCCGAGGGCGGCGGCTGCCTCAGCCCGCTCCTCATCACTAAGCGCCCCTTCACGCACCAAGGGCGGGGTAGCGAAGGCGAAGCGGCCCTCTTCCTGGCGCACGGTGACCAACCCAACTCCGCATTCCTGATTCAGGGTGCCGTTCTTTCCGAGCAGTTCCGCCGCCACGCGTGCGCTGCCCAGCGTCGGGTGGCCGGCGAAAGGAAACTCCTCGTACGGGGTAAAAATCCTCACTCGGTAGTCTGCACGTGGATCCGTAGGCGAGCACAGGAAGGTTGTCTCCGAAAAGTTTGTCCAGTGTGCGATGCGCTGCATCTCTTCGGTGCTCAAGCCGTCGGCATCCGCCACCACAGCAAGGGGATTTCCCGTAAACGGCCCAGTGGCAAAGACATCTACTTCAAAGAATCGGTGCTGCATGAGGCTTAAGTCTAGTCGCACCGGTGAGCAGGGAGGTCTACGCTGGGCTGCATGAGCGAAGCACTCTTTAGCCGCGTCGAACCTATCCAGACCATGGCGGATGGGACCGTCAAACAGGTCAACCCCTTCTCCGGAACGGAGGTGTGGACGGTGCCGGGACGTGGAAACCGTCCGCTCTCGCGTCCTGCGAAGGATCCGCAGCCCCTGACGGCCGATGCCATGACGCACAGCTGTGCTTTTTGCTCCGGGCGCATGTTAGACACCCCGCCGGAAAAGTCCCGCATCCTGGCTTCGGGGGAGATCCAGCGCGGGATCCTTCCACACGAGCTGGACACAACCCAGCCGGTGTTTCGCCGGGTTCCTAACCTTTTTGAGATCGTGTCTTATGACTACTGGCATGAGAACTATGGCTTCACCATGGACCCAGACCTAGCTCAGCACAAGGAGAAATATGAAGCCGATGAGGCCGGGCGCCTGCACGTACTCAACGTGGTGCGCACCAAACTCAAGGCCGCGGGCAAAGACGCCGCGCTGGGCGACGACTCTCTCCTCGCCCTCGCCGATGGCTTCTTCGGTGGCGGGCACGATGTCATCATTTCTTCGCGCCACTTCGTGGAGGGGGCGGTCGACGACAGCCAGCTGGCTTCCTCCGGCACGCTGAGCCCCGATGAGCACTTTCTGCTCACAACCTTCACCGCGGAATCAACGCGCGAGCTCTACCAGCGAAACCGCTATGCCTCTTATGTCGCCGTGTTCCAGAACTGGCTGGCACCGGCGGGCGCGTCCTTCGACCACCTGCACAAGCAGCTCGTCGCGATTGATGCTCTGGGCATGGCAGCCCAGCAAGAAAATGCGATTCTACGTGCACACCCCAACATGTACAACGATTGGGCAGTTGGGTATGCGGCAAAGCGCAACCTTGTTATCGCAGAGAATGACTATGCGGTCCTCTTCGCCGGCTTTGGCCACCGCTATCCCACGCTGGAGATCTTCTCCAAGTCGCCCCGCTGTGAACCGTGGGAACAAACACCTGGCGAAGTCCGTGGAATGTCGGATCTGATCCATGCTGCACACGCCGCAGTGGGGCCGGATGTGGCATGCAATGAAGAGTGGCACCACCGCCCACCCAGCGTGGATCTGCCGCAGCCGTGGCGCGTGATGATCAAGCTCAGGGTATCGACCTTGGCCGGCTTTGAAGGCGGCACGAAGGTCTACATCAACACCATCGATCCATGGGGCTTGCGTGATCGCGTCGTGGACGCCATGTTCCGCCTTCGTGAGCGCGGAAAGATTGCCTCCGGCATCTCTATCGCCACTGAGTGCGAGCTCAAACGCAATAGTTTGCGTTATAACCCGCTGGTGTAATCAGTAACGTTTAGTCCACGTAGGTTTGTTCGCCGCCTGCGTGAAGATAATCGCGGAGGTACGGCAGGGCGAGAGCAACCGTGCCGTGCCGTGGGGCATCGATAAGCCCCTGCTCTAGCAAACGCGCGCGCACTTCACTGAGAGACGTCGTCGTTGTCTTCAGCTCGTGAGCGATAGCGCCAGATGTGGCCGTCCCCGCCTCATCTGCGATATCAGCCAGCGCGTGAAGGTACTCAAGTTGTCGTTGGCTGAGCGCACGTACCGCAGGATCGTGCACTTGGGTTCCCATTGTCGTGATTGCCTCACCAAGAACTGCGTCGACGGTTGTTGAGGAAATGGTCGTCTCACTGGCTTGGGATGCAGCGTTCCAGGCCAAGTACCCGATGAGCTGGATGAGGAAGGGATAACCGTGGCTCGCTTCAGTAGCGCGGTCGGCGGCTTCGTCGTTGAAAGCAATCGAAGTCAAAGCTGCCGTATCTTTGAAAGCGCTGGTCGTAGCTTGCGGGTTAACAGGTCCTAGGTGAAATCTGCGGGCACGGCGCAGAAACGTTGTTCCCGGCAGGTGTAGAAGCTTGTCAACACCGGCAGTAAGCCCTGCCATCACGATGGAAACGTCGAGTTCATCGCGAACAAGATGCTGGAATGCGACTGCGATTATCTCAAGGTCATGAGGATCGGCGTCCTGAATCTCATCGATAGTAAGTAGAATTCCGCTGTCTCGGAGATGAGCGGAGAGTTCGCGCAAGCGCGATTCTAATGTTGGCACTGGTGGCGTACCAATCTCTTCAGTACCAATGCCACCGAGGCCCGCTATACGTATGTCTTTGATTCGACGGGTTGATGGAGAAGCCAGCTGGTTGATCTTTTCTGGGATGATGGAGTCGATGAGCTGAGTGACTGAATTGCTTCGACCACTGACTCGAATAACAGCCCATCCTTGTTGGGCTGCGATGTCCTCGAGCTCAGTCAACAGGACCGTTTTGCCCATCCCACGATGACCGCTAATAAGCATTGCGCGATTAGGGTTGCCAACTCCGCCGTCGAGCCCAACCGTGAAGTCATTGAGGACCGCACTGCGGCCAGCCCACTTAAGTGGGCTGGCACCAAAGGTTGGGCGAAAAGGGTTTCCAGTCATGCTGGAAGTATATAGCAGGCAGATAAATTGATAAATAGATAAATTGATAAATAGATAAATCGGCGGGCGTAGATAAATTGATAAATAGATAAATCAGACCACGAGCACCAGCTCGGTGCCGCGCAGTTCGGTGCTCATGCCTGCCTCTTGGGCTACGCGGGCGGCATCCTCGAGGGTGGAGACATTATCGCCCTGGAGGGCGAGTACGCGAGCGAGTTCCCCCTTGTAGTGCTTGTTGAAGTGAGAGACCACCTTGCGGGAGCCATCCTCCTGCACTGACTCCACGCGCACCGTGGAGGCTTCTTTGAGCTTGCCCAGCTGTTGGTAGGTGCCTGAGCGCATGTCGATGAGGAACTCGCCTGCGTCGATAAGCGCGCGCAGCTCATCGGTGATGGCCGTACCCCAGCGAGACTTGAGAGTCTTCCCTCCCAACTTGGTGCCACCGGAAAGCCGGTAGTGCGGGATGAGATCATCGGCGCGCAGCAACCCGAAGAGCGCATCACCCACAGCGAGGTGTTGACGTGCGGCTGGGGGAAGGGTGGAGGAATCGAGGGCGTCGTACAGCACGCCCGTAAACCGCTCCAGCGCGGGCATGGTGGGGGAGGACGCCAACTCGCGGTTGGACTCGGCTTCCCCACGCAGCTTTTCCGAGAGCTTGAGCACCTTTTGCGCCTCGTCGAGGGGCAAAGAAGACAATTCAGCAGCGATTTCTTGGCGTATTGGATTCAGCGCGGGGAAAGAGAGCTCTTCCCAGTTGAGGGGCGCGCCGCTGCCGCCGTGTGCTTTGGTCTCAGAAGGAGGGAGGATGATCAGCATGGCTACATGCTAGCGATGTAGACTGAGCAACCATGATTACACGTCTTTCTGAGCTTTTCCTCCGCACTCTTCGTGAGGATCCGGCTGATGCCGAAGTCCCCAGCCACAAGCTTCTCGTCCGCGCAGGCTATGTGCGCCGCGTCGCGCCGGGTGTGTACACCTGGTTGCCATTGGGACTGCGCGCCATGCGCAAGATCGAAGACGTTATCCGCCAGGAAATGAACGCCATCGGTGGCCAGGAGATGCTCTTCCCGGCGCTGCTGCCGCGCGATCCTTATGAGCAGTCGAACCGCTGGACGGAATACGGCGATAATCTGTTCCGTCTGAAGGACCGCAAGGGTGCGGACATGCTGCTGGGCCCGACCCACGAGGAGATGTTCACCACTGCGGTGAAGGATATGTACTCCTCTTACAAGGATTTCCCGGTTACGCTGTATCAGATCCAGACGAAGTACCGCGATGAGGAGCGTCCGCGCGCCGGCGTGCTGCGCGGCCGCGAGTTCACCATGAAGGATTCCTATTCCTTCGACATGACGGATGAGGGGCTCGATGAGTCCTATGCCCGCCACCGCAAGGCCTACCAAAACATCTTTGACCGCCTAGAGATCGATTACGCGATTTGCAAGGCCACTTCTGGTGCGATGGGCGGCTCGGCCTCCGAGGAGTTCCTCGCCGTGTCCGAGGTGGGCGAAGATACCTTCGTGCGCGCCACGGAGGGTGACTACGCAGCCAACGTGGAAGCGGTCGTGACCCAGGCACCGGAAGAGATTCCCTTCGACGGTCTGCCGGAGGCGCAGGAGCACGAGACCCCGGACGCCGAGACCATTGAGTCTCTGGTGGAGTGGGCTAAGGGCGCCGGCATTACTGTCGACGGCCGCGCGGTCACCGCAGCGGACACCCTCAAGTGCATGATGATCAAGGTGGCTGCGCCCGCGGCCGTAGAGGAAGAGAAGGAATGGGAGCTCGCCGCCGTTCTCATTCCGGGCGACCGCGAACTGGATGAAAAGCGCCTGGAGGCGTCGCTGGAGCCGGCCGAGTTTGAGCTCGCCGGCGAGGGCGACTTCAAGAAGAACCCCTTCTTGGTCAAGGGCTACGTTGGCCCGCGTGCCCTCAACGCTCACGACGTGAAGGTTTATGCCGACCCGCGCGTAGTTTCCGGTTCGTCGTGGATTACCGGCGCGGATGCCCCGCAGCGTCACGTCGTCGGCTTGGTGGCCGGCCGTGATTTCACCGTGGATGAGTTCATCGAGGCCGCGGAGGTCAAGGAAGGTGACCCGGCGCCGAACGGTCAGGGCACTCTGACCCTGGAGCGCGGCATTGAGTTGGGCCACATCTTCCAGCTGGGCCGCAAGTACACCGAAGCATTCGATGTCCAGATTCTGGATGAGAATGGCAAGCGCGCCGTGCCGACCATGGGCTCCTATGGCATTGGTGTCACGCGCATGCTCGCCGTGCTGGCGGAGCAGCGCCACGATGAGAAGGGCCTCAACTGGCCAGTGGCCGTGGCCCCGTACCAGGTGCACGTGGCCGTGGCGAACAAGGACGCCGCTGCCCTCGAGGCCGGTCAGAAGCTGGTGGAGGACCTAGATCGCGCTGGCATCGAGGTGCTTTTCGACGACCGCCCCAAGGTTTCCCCGGGCGTGAAGTTCAAGGATGCGGAGCTGCTGGGTATGCCCTTTATCGCCATCCTGGGCCGCTCCTTCAAGGACGGCATCATTGAGTTGCGCATCCGTGGCGGCGAAACCCGTGAGGTCCCCGCAGACTCCATCGTGGACACCTTAACGGAGCTCATCCGCGGCTAGGTGCGTTAAGCGCGTAGGCTCGCGGGTATGAGTTCTCACCACCCCGCACTGGCATATTCAATGGCTGCAGCACTCTCTGCCATGGGAGTGCTGCATTTTGCTAAGCCGAAGCCCTTCGAGTCCATCATCCCGCCACAACTTCCAGGGTCGGCTCGCTTCTACAACTTCACCTCTGGCGCCTGGGAAGTGGTGACCGGTGCACTCCTGGCGAACCCATCGACGCGGCCTGCAGGCGGCCTTTCAGCCCTAGCTTTGCTCGCCGCCGTGTGGCCAGCGAACTTCTACCAGGCCTACAGGGACTTAGAAAGCAGCAAGGCATCAACCGGCAAGAAGATCTACCACGCGGTGCGTCTGCCGTTGCAGATTCCGGTCATGCGCTATGCCTGGTCGCTGTACGCCGAAAAGAACGCCAAACGTCGGTAGCTCAGGAAAATCGAGCCCGCGAGGGAGGAATTAAGCTGCACTGATGCGGTGAGATTGGGCGGCTACAGAAATAAGCCAGCTTCGCCATTCAGCATTGGGTGCCGCTTGGTCGGGCAACTCCTGTGAGGCGGCGGAGGCCCATGTCACCGTGTCACTATGCGCGACGTAGTCAAGGAACGCGCGCGCTGAGGCGGCGTCTACGGGCAGCTCACCGGAGGACGAGGTGTAGGCCGCTGCGGGCTGGGGCACTGGTCCGATTTTGGCTACTGCTTCTTGGAGCGCGAGGACGCGGTTCTCGTGCAGAGCGAGGCGCTCATCAACCAGCTCTTCGACGTCAGGTGTGACATAGGAACGAGCAAAGTCCAAGGCATACACCTGCTGGTATTCCCAGTCCAAGAGTTCGGTGGCGAGGTCAGCGTCACCCTCCGTCAGCTCCGGCACAGCGCCCGGTTCATCGGTGGAGCGGGCCTCCATTGCGATGGCTTGGGCGACGAGCAAGGGCCGAGATTCCGGGGAGACCGCGTCAAGCTGCTCTTCAATCGATGAAGAAGCTGCGGCAAGTACGGCAGCCGCATCAGTGGCCTCGTGTGCTTCACCCTCACGATTCACTTCGCAGGAGCGCGGAACGTGTCCTTCCTCGTCGCGGCCGCAGAGGCGCTCAATTTCGGAGTAAAGCTCGTCTGCGTGCTGCGCGCGCAGGGACGCGGCATCGGGATCGAGTTCCTGCAGTGCGTGGGCGTCGGCGCTGGCATCGTGAGCCAGAGAGGTCAACGTAGGGTCTGCATGGGGGCCAAAATAATCCACGATCGCGTCGGTGGCTTGGCAGCCGCCCAGCCAGGGGGCGGCGCAGACTAAGAGGGTGGGCACAACTACTCGGCGGTTCACGCGATAGACCCTACCCGGGTGTCCTAGTCTAGAGCGCATGGCATTCCCAACACCCGCGCAACTAACCGAAATCCTGCAGCCTGTCGCCGCCGCGCGCGGCCTCGACGTTGAAGACGTGAAGACCACTCGTGCAGGAAAGAAATCTCAGGTCATCATCCGTGTTGACGGTGACGAACGCCCAAGTTCCGATCTCATTGAGGAGCTCTCGCAGGAGATTTCGGCGCTCTTTGATGCACAGGAAGAGGCGGGCACCCTCAACTTTGGCGCGGGTTACACCCTGGAGGTGTCGACGCCGGGGGTGGACTTTCCGCTGAGCGCCCCGCGCCACTGGCGCCGCAACCAAGGAAGGCTCGTGGGCTATGCACTCACCGAGGAACCTGGCACGACCCGCGTCGCCCGTATCGGCGCGCTGTCCGAGGATGAAAAATCCGTGGCGCTCATCACCACTGTGAAAAAGGAGGTGCGCTATCAGGTTGAGCGATTGGAAAATCTAAGCCGCGCAGTGGTAGAAATTGAATTTGCCCAACCTTCAGCCATGGAGCTGGAGGCGGCACAGCAGACGTTCGACTTCGCCGAGCAGAACTCGGCAACCCGAGAGGACTAACAAGTGAATATTGACCTAGAGGCACTTCGCACGATTCAGCGCGAGCGCGGCGTCCCGGTAAAGGACCTGCTCGAAGCGATTGCGGGTGCCCTTTTGTATTCCTACCTGGATCACCGTGCTGAGTCAGCCGAGACCAAGGCGGAAGGTACGAAGTCTCGCGTCGACATCGACGCCGATAGCGGTGCTGTCACCGTCGTCGTGACCGAGAGTGATCCGGAGACTGGAGAGGTCATCAGTGAATACGACGACACTCCCGACAACTTTGGGCGCATCGGCGCGCAGGCGGTCCGCGATGCCATTTTGCGTAAGCTGCGCGAGAATGAGGCGGAACGAACCTACGATTCCTATTCGGAGCTCACCGGAACGGTTGTGTCGGGCGTCGTCCAGCGCGATATTCACGCGAACAAGCGCGGCGTCGTCGTGGTGCAGCTGGGTACCGAACACGACTCGCAGGATGCTTTCCTGCTGCCCGCCGAGCAGCTGCCGGGGGAGAAGCTCGAGCATGGCGACCGCGTTAAGGCCTACGTCGTGGGCGTGAACCGCACCGGAGCCAAGGTGCAGATCACGTTGTCGCGCACTCACCCTGAGCTGGTGCGTGGCCTGTTCGAGCTGGAGGTCCCAGAGGTTGCTGATGGCTCGGTTGAGCTCATTGCTATTGCCCGCGAGGCCGGCCACCGTTCGAAGGTATCCGTGCGCGGTCACGTTAAGGGGCTCAATGCCAAGGGCGCGTGCATCGGCCCGAAGGGTTCGCGCGTGAGCAACGTGATGCGTGAACTTGGTGGTGAGAAGATTGACATCATCGATTTCAACGAAGATCCTGCCGTCTATGTGGGCAACGCTCTTGCTCCGTCAAAGGTCGTGCGCGTAGAGATCCTCGACTCGGAGGCGCAAGTGGCCAAGGTGACTGTGCCGGATTACCAGCTCTCGCTCGCAATCGGTAAGGAAGGCCAGAATGCCCGCCTCGCGGCGCGCCTGACTGGATGGAAGATTGATATTCACTCTGATGCCGCTCGCGATTAGCTTTCCGACGGGCCTGCGGTGGGATTAAAGGTTTGGCCCGTTTTCGCGTAGAGTAGACAACGGCCTACATGCAGGAATGCTGTGGCGCAGGAATAGTGGCGATACGACGTAAGGAGTTGGATGTCTCAAGGACAGCGGCTCCGCACGTGTATTGCTACGCGTCAAAAGCATCCCGACACGGAACTGCTCAGGGTGGTCGCCGATAGGGACGATCCTTCAGGACGCCGTGTTGTTCCGGATCCAGGCCGCCGCCTTCCTGGGAGGGGAGCGTGGATTAGACCGGATCTGGAAGCAGTAGAGCTGGCGGAGCGAACCCGTGCCTTCAGGCGCGCGCTCCGATTGTCCACAGACGTGGACACAGGTCACGTACGTGAGTACCTCGCTGCTCAGCAGCAGGTGCAGTTGGCGGGCAATCGCCCGTGCGACCCAGAGTTAAAAAGGAAGACCGAACACTGATGAGCGCACAACGATGAAGCAGCATCAGCGATGAAAGTCCATAGCCATTAACTAGGGGTCAAGCCGTGTTCCGCGGCCTTGGCTCCTAGAAAGATTAAAGAGGAGACAAGTGCCCGGAAAGCTACGTGTACACGAGTTGGCAAAGCAGCTCGGTGTAACCAGCAAGGAACTGCTCGCCACGCTGAAGGAACAAGGCGAGTTCGTCAAGACCGCATCCTCGACCATCGAACCGCCGGTGATCAAGAAGATGCGCGCACACTATGAAGCAAAGGGTGGCAACGACAAGCCCGCAGACAAGAACGCGTCTGCAGCCACCCCTGCTTCCGCTGCCAAGAAATCTGCTGCCAAGAAGACTGCAGAGAAGAAGCCGGCGGAAAAGAAGCCAGCAGCCACGCCAAAGCCCGGCCCCAAGCCGGGTGGTGCCCCGAAGCCAGGTGCTGCTCCGACGCAGAGCGGTGCCCCGAAGCCGGGTGCCGCTCCCAAGCCGGGCGGTGCCCCGAAGCCGGGCGGCGCTCCAAAGCCCGGAGCACAGCGCAAGGGCGGCGAACGCGCTGTTACCCCGCGTTCTATGCCGAAGCCTGGCGGTACCCGCCGCGTGGCCAATAACCCGTTCTCCACGGGTAGCTCCAGTGATCGACCCAGCCCAGGGCCGCGCCCGGGCGGAAGCAAGGGTCAGCGCTCTGGCGGCAAGCCTGGAGATAACCGCGGCGGTAAGGGCGGCGCCCGCCCGCAGGGCGATGGCAACCGTGGTGGACGTCGTCCTTCGCCAGCGATGATGCCTTCGCATCCGAATCCGGCCAGCATGCCGTCGAAGGCCGCAGGTAGCGGCGGTGGCGGTCGCGGTCGTGGCGGCCGCGGTGGTGGCCCAGGCCACGGCGGTCCAGGCCACGGGGGTTTCCGTGGTGGACGCGGCGGACGCCGCGGTGGCACCGCTGGTGCATTCGGACGTCCCGGTGGCGCACCGCGTCGCGGTAAGAAGTCGAAGCGTCAGAAGCGCCATGAGTTTGAAGAGCAGCAGAAGCATGAGGTAGGCGGCGTACGCTTGCCTGACGGCGGCGGTAAGGTTGTTCGCCTTCGCCGCGGTGCTTCCCTGGCTGACTTCGCCGAGAAGATTGGTGCGGATCCCGCAGCATTGGTGCAGGCGCTCTTCAACCTCGGTGAGATGGTGACCGCTACGGCCTCCGTATCTGAGGACACCCTGCAGCTCTTGGGCTCGGAGATCAATTACGAGGTCCAGGTTGTCTCCCCTGAGGATGAGGACCGCGAGCTGCTCGAGTCCTTCGACCTGCAATTTGGTGAGGACGAGGGCGGCGAAGAAGCCCTTGAGAAGCGCCCGCCAGTCGTGACCGTGATGGGTCACGTTGACCACGGTAAGACCCGCCTTCTGGATACCATCCGTAAGACCAACGAAGGTGCGGGCGAGGCCGGCGGCATTACGCAGGGCATCGGTGCTTACCAAACTACGGTGGACGTTGAAGACGGTCCGCGCACAATCACCTTCCTGGATACCCCGGGTCACGAGGCGTTTACCGCCATGCGTGCCCGCGGTGCTAAGTCCACCGACTTGGCCATCCTGGTGGTTGCTGCTGATGACGGCGTGATGCCGCAGACCATTGAGGCAATCAACCACGCGAAGGCAGCGGATATCCCTGTGGTCGTCGCGGTTAACAAGATTGATAAGCCGGAAGCTTCCCCGGACAAGATTCGTGGTCAGCTCACTGAGTACGGACTTGTTCCGGAGGAGTACGGCGGCGACACGATGTTCGTGGATATTTCTGCGAAGAACAACATCAACATCGACGACCTGCTCGAGGCTGTCATCCTGACCGCGGACGCTTCCCTAGAGCTCACCGCTAACCCGGACATGGACGCGCAGGGCTCTGCCATCGAGGCTCACCTCGACCGCGGTCGAGGCCCGGTGGCTACGGTCATCATCCAGCGCGGTACGCTGCGCATTGGTGATTCCATCGTGGTCGGCGATGCCCACGGCCGCGTGCGTCGTATGCTCGATGAATTCGGTAACGATGTGGAAGAAGCCGGTCCGTCCCGCCCGGTCCAGGTGCAGGGTCTCAATGGCGTACCAGGTGCCGGCGATAACCTCTTGGTTGTTGAGGACGACCGCGTGGCTCGCCAGATTGCCGCACAGCGCGATGCTCGCAAGCGTTCCGCACTGCAGGCGAAGGCGCGCAAGCGCGTCTCCCTCGAGGATCTGGATGCCGTGCTCAAGGAAACCTCGACGCTCAACCTCATCCTCAAGGGCGACAACGCCGGTTCCGTCGAGGCACTGGAAGACGCCCTCTTGGATATCGAGGTCGACGACGAGGTACAGCTCAACATCATCGACCGTGGTGTTGGTGCGGTGACGCAGACTAACGTCACCTTGGCTGCTGCCTCCGACGCCGTCATCATCGCCTTCAACGTCCGCGCTGAGGGTAAGGCAACCGAGGAAGCCAACGCCGAGGGCGTTGATATCCGCTACTACACGGTGATTTACCGTGCTATCGAAGAGGTCGAGGCAGCGCTGAAGGGCATGCTCAAGCCCATCTACGAGGAGCGCGACACCGGTGCAGCGGAGATCCGCGCGCTGTTCAAGTCCTCCGCGGTCGGCACCATTGCCGGTTGTATGGTCACCGAGGGCAAGGTCAAGCGCAACGGCAAGGTTCGCCTCGTGCGCGACGGAAACGTCATTACCTCCGATGCCAAGATCGAGTCCCTGCGCCACGAGAAGGATGACGCCAACGAGATTAACGCCGGATATGAGTGCGGTATGGTTCTGTCCTACCCGGATATCCAGGTGGGCGATATCATTCAGGCTTATGAAGAAGTCGAGGTCCCGCGCGACTAGCCGCACCTGAGTTCTTCACTCAGTAACAGAGCTCAGATACTAAAGCCCAGCCAGTAAATATTCTGGCTGGGCTTTAGTCGTTTCGGCCGAACGGCGGCGAATCGGTATCCTAGACTAGTTGTCAGTAACCGTACGCAAAGGAGCTTCACCATGGTTGATCACGCACGCGCCGCACGCATGGCTAAGCGCATTCAGACAATCGTTGCGAGTGCGATTGAACGCCAGATTAAGGATCGCCGCCTTGAACTGGTTACCATCACAGATGCCCGCGTTACGGGTGACCTGCATGATGCCACCGTGTACTACACGGTGCGCGGAACGGATATTGATTCCGAGCCGAATTTTGACCAGGCGGCCGAAGCACTCACAAGGGCCAAGGGCCAATTGCGCAAGATCGTGGGTGATGAGCTGTCCGTTCGCTTTACCCCGACCTTGTCTTTTGAGCTCGACACCGTCCCTGAAGCCTCCGCTCACATGGAGGATGTGCTTGCACGCGCACGCGCACGCGATGCGGAACTGGCCAAGCTGAAGGAAGGCGCGAAGCCGGCTGGGGACGCGAACCCATATAAGACCTCGGATGAGGAAGAAGACTAAGTGTCACGAACCAACTACGAAGCCGCAGTTGATGCGCTGGTCCAGGCCAGCAGCATTTGCATCATCACCCACTTACGCCCCGACGCCGACGCGGTTGGCTCAGCGGCGGCGCTCACCTTGGCGCTTCGTCAGCGCGGTAAGCAGACCCGCACCGTGATTGGCCAGCGCCGAGATATTTCCGCCAACCTGTTTTTGATTCCCACCGTGGATGAAATCGAGTTGGTAGATGAGCTCCCGCAGGGCTATGACCTTTATGTCACTGTGGACTGCGGATCGATCGATCGGACCGGATCGGTAGCACGGGGCATTGAGGAGATGGCGGCCGTTGGACGCGTCCTGTGCATCGATCACCACGCTTCGAACGATGGCTTTGGTGCGATCAATGTTGTGGATCCGGTGTGCGAGTCCACCACGGTGGTGTTGCTCGATATCTTAGATAGGCTGTCCATTCAGATTGATCGCGTCATCGCGCACTGTCTGTACGCGGGGCTAGTGACCGACACCGGTAACTTTCGGTGGGGCCGCCCAGCGATGCACGATATTGCCGCGCGCCTGATGCTTTATGGGCTCGATACCAAGCAGATCGCGTTGGAGCTTATGGATGCCAGCACCGCCGATGACCTGCAGATGATCGGTCGCGTCCTCTCGGGCCTCAGGATCGAAGCAGCAGGAGAGCACCGCCTCGCTGTCCTCTTCGTGCCGCATGAAGAAGTCAGTACGCACGCAGATTCCGCGATCGAGTCCTTCGTCGATTATGTCCGCGCCCTGAAAGGCACAGACATCGGGGTTGTGTTCAAGGAACAGGCCCCCGAAGTGTGGGCGGTGTCTTTGCGTTCCTCAGCAGTGAACTGCGCCGAGGTGGCCCTCACCTTTGGCGGAGGAGGCCATATTCCAGCCGCCGGCTACACCGCGCACGGCACGCCTGAGGAGGTTATTGCGCAGCTGGTAGGTGTGTTGTCCTAAATGGCACCCGAGCAACCAGTCAAGGTTTCTGCGGCGGAAGTCTTCCGCCTCGCCGTGCCCGCTTTGGGTGTCTTAGCGGCCATGCCGCTGTATTTGCTTTTGGACACCGCGGTAGTGGGACGGTTAGGCGCGCAGGATCTGGCCTCGCTGGGGGCTGCGGCCACGATCCATTCGGTGGTCACTACCCAGCTGACCTTCCTGTCCTATGGCACAACCGCGCGTGCTTCGCGTTTGTTCGGCGCAGGAAAACGTGAGGAAGCTGTAGCCGAAGGCGTTCAGGCTACCTGGGTTGCGGTCGGCGTCGGCCTCGTCCTAGCGCTCCTTATGTGGCTCTTCGCCGGGGTCTTTGCCTCCTGGCTAACCGGCAACCCCGAAACAGCGAAGGGGACCGCACAGTGGCTGCGCATCGCCGCCATCGCGATTCCCTTTACCCTCATCACGATGGCTGGAAACGGTTGGATGCGAGGTGTACAAGACACCCGCAAGCCCCTGTACTTCACACTTGCAGGTATGATTCCTGGCGCTAGTGCAGTGCCCATTTTCGTGCACTTGTGGGGGCTACAGGGGTCCGCCTTAGCCACGGTGTTGGGGATGGGAATCATCGCGGCATTCTTCCTCAGGGAACTGCGCCGCGAACATACCGGCTCGTGGGAAGTCCGCTGGCGCGTCGTACGCCGGCAGCTTGTGCTGGGGCGCGATCTCATTGTGCGTTCATTGAGTTTTCAAGTGGCCTTTCTATCCGCAGCAGCTGTGGCTTCGCGCATCGGAACCGCACAACTGGCCGCGCATCAAATCTTGATGCAGTTGTGGAACTTCTTGTCCCTTGTGCTGGATTCACTGGCAATTGCCGCCCAGGCCTTGACCGGCGCGGCACTGGGTGCAGGCTCAGCGCGTTATGCCCGCACGGTGGGTACTAAGGTGACGCTCTACTCGACGTCCTTCTCCCTTGGACTTGCTGTGATTCTTGCGCTTGGTTCCGGGATCATCCCGCGGATCTTCACCACGAGCCCGGAAGTCCTCGAGGTGATCTCCGGGCCTTGGTGGGTTATGACTTTCCTCGTCATCATCGGCGGGGTGGTCTTCGCCTTGGACGGTGTTCTCCTCGGCGCTGGGGATGCAGCCTTTCTTCGCACGCTGACCTTGGCGTCGGTACTTCTAGGCTTCCTTCCCGGCGTCTGGTTGGCTTTTGCTCTTGGCACCGGGCTTAGCGGAGTATGGGGCGGGATCGCCGCGTTCATCTTCATCCGCATGGTAGGCGTCGTCTGGCGCTTTCGCTCGATGCGGTGGGCGCGGGTCTAAGCCTGTGGTAGAAGTAGAGGGAATGTTCGTGTGAAGGAGGCATTATGACCACTCTGTGGGCCGTCTCCGATCTCCACGCGGCGGTGCGAGTCAACGGTGAGCGCATCGATGAGCTCGTGCCACCGAATCCCCATGACTGGTTGATTGTCGCAGGGGACGTCGCCGAGCGCATTGACCTGGTGATCAACACCTTGGCGCGGCTGAAGAACCGCTATGCCACCGTCATTTGGGTGCCCGGCAACCATGAGCTCTTTTCTCGGGGACAGGATGCATTTAAGGGGCGCGCAAAATACGACCGGCTTGTTGAAGGCTGCCGTGAGATCGGCGTGATCACCCCAGAGGATCCTTATCCGGTCTTCGGAGGGGTGACCGTCGTCCCACTGTTTACGCTGTACGATTACAGCTTTCGCCCGCCGGGGACCACGGTCGAACAAGAGCTTGCGAGCGCAAAGCAAAAGCAAATCGTCATGACCGATGAATTTGCCATCGCCCCCTTCGTCGATGTGCGTGCTTGGTGCTGGGACCGGCTGGCCTATTCAATTAAGCGCCTGTCCCGGGTGGAAGGGGAGACCGTCCTCATCAATCACTGGCCATTGGTCCAGGAGCCGACCCTCTACTTGCGCTGGCCCGAAGTGGCCTTGTGGTGCGGTACCCGCCACACGCGTTCGTGGCCGCGGCGCTACAATGCCAAAGCCGTGGTCTATGGGCATCTTCACATGCCAAACCGAGCCAATATCGACGGTGTGGACCACATCGAGGTTTCGCTAGGGTATCCGCGTGAATGGCAGGCACACGGTGGCCTCCAGCAGTGGCCGTATCCGGTGCTCACCATCGATGAGACGACGGGGAGGGCCGAGCATGCTTGAGCCTTCCCTCTTCCCAGAGTCTGCGCGCTACTGCTACGTGCGCACGGATGAGTCGATGACTAATCTCCTCAATTTCCATCACCTATTCCCAGAGGAGCGCGCTGTGGTCTCGCAGGCCGTGGACGTCCGCAAGTCGGAATTTGGGGATGCCCGCTGGTGCGCTCACCGCGCGCTGAAGGAGCTTAATTACACCGGCGAGGAACCTATTCTGCGCGGTGAGCGGGGCATGCCGCTGTGGCCGGAAGGCTACACGGGATCGATGACGCACACCGAGGGTTTGCGCGCAGCGGTGGCAGCGCCCACCACACACGTGTGCTCGATGGGACTCGACGCCGAGCCAGCGGAGCCCTTGCCGGAACACGTGTTGACGATGATCGCCCGGCCAGGGGAGATGCCGCAGTTGTCCCGCCTCCGCGCGGCGGGCATCTCCTGCCCGGACCGCCTGTTGTTTTGTGCGAAGGAAGCCACCTACAAGACGTGGTTCCCCATGACGCGGCGGTGGCTCGATTTCGATCAGGCCGAAATTGACTTGCGCCTCGACGGAACTTTAGTCTCCTACCTCCTAGCGCGACCAACCCCGGTGCCGTTCATTACCGGCCACTGGATTATTCGGGACGGCTATGTCATCGTCTCTGCCGCCGTCCCGGCGCTCAACTTTGAGAACTAAAGAGTGGAGGGGCGAGCGACAAAAACTGTGGCCAGGCGCTTGCCCATTTCTTTGATTAGGGCGACGGATCGGCCCTGGGGGTCGACGGCCGCGTAGGTGCCTTTCAACCCACGCGGCTCCAGCCACTTACCCATGGCCAAGGCCTGAGCCTCGTCATCGGTGACCTCCAAGACCGGATAGCTACGAGCGAGCGCCTGGTCGAGGCTCAAGGACAGCTTCGGGGAGGTCTCGAGGGTGTCGAGGGGGAGGGCGTCGTCAAGCGTAAAAGGCCCTACCTCCGTGCGGCGCAGCGCGGTGAGATGCCCGCCGACGCCGAGCGCTTCCCCCAAATCCCGAGCCAGCGAGCGGATGTAGGTGCCCGAAGAACAGGCCACCGACACGTCCAGATCAATGAACGATCCGGTGCGCCGCGTATCGAGGATATCGAAGCGGCTGACCGTGACCGGGCGAGCTGGAATCTCAACCTCTTCGCCCGCCCGCACCCGTTCGTGGGCACGCTTGCCATCGATTTTGATCGCGGACACCGCTGCCGGACGCTGCATAATATCGCCGGTCAAGGCAGCAACTTCCTGCGCAATGGCTGAATCTTCCACAGCGGTTGCCGGTTCGCCCCACGTGCTTTCCCCCTCCGCGTCGTCGGTGTGGGTCGCCATGCCGAGGCGAATCGTGGCCTCGTAGGCCTTGGTGGAGGCCACCATGTGGGCGAGGAATTTCGTGCCGCGCTCAATGCCAACGACGAGCACCCCCGTGGCCATGGGATCTAGCGTGCCTGCGTGCCCCACCTTGCGGGTGTGGAAGAAGCGCCGCAGTTTTCCCACGACATCGTGCGAGGTCATGCCGGCGGGCTTGTCGACGACCACGAGGCCAGAACGTTCGAGCGGATCAGTCATGCCCTGCAGTCTAGGGCACCGTCTGCTGTGGGATAGCATGGTGCCCGTGGATATTTGGTACGGAATCGATAGCATCCCCGATGACCTCGGTCCGACGTCGGTGACAATTGGCGTCTTCGACGGCCTGCACCGCGGCCACCAGCAGCTCGTGACGAAGGCCGTCGAGCACGCGCGCGAACACGGTCATAGTGCGGTCATGGTGACCTTCGATCCGCACCCAGTTTCGGTGTTCCTTCCGGAGCGCGCGCCGTTGTCCGTCATTACTTTTGAGCGCCGCATGCAACTGGCGGAAGAAATGGGCATCGAGGCCGTGCTCGTCATCGATTTCACTGAGGAGCTCCGGGGCGTCGAGCCGCGCGAGTACGTGACGGACCTCCTTGTGGGGCGCTTGCATGCGGAACACGTCGTGGTGGGGGAGAATTTCACCTTTGGCGCGGGCGCGGCTGGTACGGCGGAGGCGCTGGCGGAATTCGGAGCCGAGCTCGGCTTCGGCGTTGACATCGTGCCCTTGCTTGACGACGACGGCGAGCGCGTCTGCTCCACCAACATCCGCGCCGCTCTTGCCAAGGGCGATATCGCGCGCGCGAACTGGGCGCTGGGGCGTCATTTCACGGTGACTGGGCCCGTCGTGCGCGGTGCAGGACGCGGCGGAAAGGAACTCGGTTTCCCGACCGCCAACCAGTACTTCCCGGAATCCGTCGCTATCCCAGCCGATGGCGTCTATGCGGGCTGGTTCGTGGTCGAGCCCACCGGCGCCCCTTTGGAAGGAGACATGGAGCCCGGTGTTCCTTATCCAGCGGCCATTTCGGTGGGCACAAACCCCACCTTCGGCGACGAGGAGCGCTCTGTGGAGTCCTTCGTGCTGGACCGCGACGCCGACCTCTACGGCCACGAGGCCACCGTGCATTTTGTCGATCACGTGCGCGACATGGAGAAATTCAACTCCGTTGAGGAGCTCCTAGCGGCTATGGAGCGCGACGTCGCCCGAGTTCGTGAGATTCTTGCCCGTGAGGCCTAAATGAAGATCATCCTCGACCTCGACACAGGAATCGACGACGCCCTCGCGCTCGCCTATGCCGTTGCGCACCCTGACCTCGAGCTGATCGGGGTCACCGGCACCTATGGCAACGTGCCGGTGGCCTTGGGAGTGCGCAACTCGCTGGCGTTGCTCGAGCTTCTCGACGCCTCGGACGTCCCCGTCTTTTCCGGCCCGACGCGGCCGGGCTTTAGCGTGGCTCCCATTTCGGCGTTCATTCATGGACGCAATGGCCTCGGCGAGGTTCTCTTGCCTCCGCCGCGGCGCAAAGCCTACGAGGATGCGGTGGGCTTTCTTGTCCGTTCGGTCCGCGAACATGGCGAGGACTTGGTGATAGTGCCGACGGGGCCGTCGACAAGCATTGCAGCCGCCATGCGCGAGGACCCGGACTTTGCCCGCAACGCCCGCATCGTGATGATGGGCGGCGCGTTGACCGTACCCGGAAACGTCACTCCTTATGCCGAGGCCAACGTCTTCCAAGATCCCCAAGCCACGGACTATGTCTTTCGCCATGCACAGAACCTCACTATGGTGGGGCTCGACGTCACGTTGCGCACGTTGCTCACCAGGGAGCATACGAAGCAGTGGCGAGGCACGCGGACGGGCCGGATCTACGCGGACATCGTGGACTACTACATCCGCGCCTACAAAACGACGTCTCCGCACCTCGGCGGTTGTGGGCTCCACGATCCCTTGGCGGTGGCAGTGGCAGCGGATCTTTCGCTGGTCACATGCCTCGACCTCAATCTGCGGTGTGAGGAGAACGGACGCACCATCGGTGACCCTGAGCGCCTAAACAATCCCACCACCCGCGTGGCCGTTGCTGTCGACGACGCGCGCTTCGTCGAGGATTTGATGTCGAAGCTGGGCAGCCTCTATACTTCTACTTCGGCTTGCTGACTGCGGTCCACAGTAGTCACGGGCAGCGCCTTTCAGGCGCAACATTTCATGTGGACTGAAATACAATAGGAGATTTTTCCATGGCTTTGAGCACCGAGAAGAAGGCTGAAATCCTCAAGGAGTACGGCCTGCACGAGACCGACACCGGTTCCCCGGAGGCACAGGTTGCGCTGCTGACTTCCCGCATCAACAACCTGACCGAGCACCTCAAGGATCACAAGCATGATCACCACTCCCGTCGTGGTCTGCTGCTCATGGTTGGTCGCCGTCGTGGCTTGCTGAAGTACCTGGCCGCTAACGACGTTGACCGTTACCGCGATCTGATTTCTCGCCTGGGTCTGCGCCGCTAAGCGCTCGACTTTTAGCCCCCGCACCAAGTGTGCGGGGGTTTTCTTGTCCCTTCTGCTAAAATCCTTGGGCGTTGTCAGAAAACATCGAAGAAGAGGCGGCACCGAAGATCGCCATGACAGCTCCAAGGAGAGTTTCATACATGAGCGCTAAGAACGCTAAGAATCAAACGAACAACTCCGTCGAGTTCGCAATCGACGAGGACTACGGCATTACCGAGGCCATCGCCACCCTGGATAACGGCGATTTCGGCACCCGTACTATCCGTTTTGAGACGGGCCAGCTTGCTCGACAGGCTGGTGGCTCCGTGACCACCTACCTGGACGAGGACACCATGCTGCTGTCCACGACCACCGCTTCCAACCAGCCGCGTGAGGGCTTCGACTTCTTCCCGCTGACCGTGGATGTGGAAGAGCGCATGTACGCCGCGGGTAAGATCCCGGGCTCCTTCTTCCGCCGCGAGGGCCGTCCTTCCACCGAAGCTATCCTGGCCTGCCGCCTCATCGACCGCCCGCTGCGTCCGACCTTCGTGAAGGGTTTGCGCAACGAGGTTCAGGTCGTTGTCACGGTCCTCTCCATGGACCCGGAGGAGTACTACGACGTCGTTGCCATCAACGGTGCTTCTGCCTCCACTCAGCTCTCCGGTCTGCCGGTTTCTGGCCCGGTGGGTGGCGTGCGCATGGCGCTGATTGCCGATGACAAGCACCCGAAGGGACAGTGGGTGGCCTTCCCGAACAACGAGCAGCACGAGCGTGCTCTCTTCGAGATGGTCGTTGCCGGCCGCATCGTGAAGAAGGGCCGCAAGGACGACGTTGCCATCATGATGGTGGAGGCGGGCGCCGGCGTGAACGTGGCCGAGCGCATCAAGGAAGGTGCCCCGGCTCCGCAGGAATCCACCGTGGCTGAGGGCCTTGAGGCTGCCAAGCCTTTCATTAAGACCCTGTGCGAAGCACAGGCAGGCCTGGCCGAGCGCGCCGCGAAGGAGACCCAGGAATTCCCGCTCTTCCCGGCCTATGGTGATGATGTCTACGCTGCTGTCGAAAAGGCTGCCTCCAAGAAGCTGGAGAAGCTGCTTACTATCCCGGGCAAGCAGGACCGCGACGATGCTACCAATGACTACATGGAGCAGGTTGAGGCACAGCTCATCGAGGACTTTGATGACCTCGATGAGGCCGATGCCTCCAAGCAGATCCGCAATGCTTTCAACGCCGTGATGAAGGCCATCGTCCGCAACAAGATCCTCACTGAAGGGTTCCGCATCGATGGCCGCGGCGTCACCGATATCCGCGACCTCGGCGTTGAGGTCGATCTCGTTCCGCGCGCCCATGGTTCCTCCCTCTTTGAGCGCGGTGAGACCCAGATTCTGGGTGTGACCACCCTGGACATGCTCAAGATGGAACAGCAGATCGACTCCCTGACCCCAGTGGAGTCCAAGCGCTACATGCACCACTACAACTTCCCGCCGTATTCCACCGGTGAGACCGGCCGTGTGGGTTCCCCGAAGCGCCGCGAAATCGGCCACGGTGCTCTGGCTGAGCGTGCCTTGCTGCCGGTTATCCCGTCCCGCGAGGATTTCCCTTATGCCATCCGCCAGGTTTCTGAGGCCCTCGGCTCCAACGGTTCCACCTCCATGGGTTCCGTCTGTGCATCCACCCTGTCCCTCTACAACGCGGGCGTTCCGCTGAAGGCACCGGTGGCAGGTATCGCCATGGGCCTTGTTTCCGGTGAGGTCAATGGCAAGGAAAAGTTCGTGGCGCTCACCGATATTCTCGGCGCTGAGGACGCTTTCGGCGATATGGACTTCAAGGTCGCCGGCACCTCCGAGTTCATCACTGCACTGCAGCTGGATACCAAATTGGACGGCATTCCTTCGCACGTGCTTGCCGACGCCCTCGAGCAAGCCCGCGACGCCCGTGCCGCCATCCTTGACACCATGGCTGAGGTCATCGAAGGCCCTGATGAGATGTCTGGCCTGGCTCCGCGCATTACCTCTGTGACCATTCCGGTGAACAAGATTGGTGAGCTCATTGGCCCGAAGGGCAAGACCATCAACGCCATCACCGAGGAGACCGGTGCCGATGTCTCCATTGAGGAAGACGGCACGGTGTATATCTCTGCCGCTACCGGCGAAGCCGCTGAGGCAGCTATTGAGCGAGTAAATGGCATCGCTAACCCGCAGCTACCCAAGGTTGGCGAGCGTTTCCTTGGCACCGTGGTTAAGACCGTGGCCTTTGGTGCCTTCGTCTCCCTGACCCCGGGCCGTGACGGCCTGGTGCACATCTCGAAGCTGGGCGGCGACGAGCGCATCGAAAAGGTCGAAGACGTTGTCAACGTTGGTGACAAGATCCAGGTTGAAATCGCGGACATTGATAACCGCGGCAAGATTTCCCTGGTTCCGGTTGAGGAGGACTAATCCTCAGATCACCTAGGAACGACTAGGACGAGGGCCCTGCCATCCAGCTCTTAAGTAGCTGAGGCAGGGGCCTTAGCGTTGCCGCGGCCGCTATTCTTGGAAGTCGAGTACCAAGCGCTTGGGGTGCTCAAGGAAAGTCACCGAGTACGGCGTCTTCTTTTTCAGGCCAATGACCAGTTGGGATTGTGCCTCGAATGAGGTGGTGTATACGACTTCGCTCACCACGCCGGCACCAGGTGTAGTTCCCGGCTTCATATATTTTTCTTCAAGCTCAGGCGTGGAAGGCCGCGGGGTGCCTTCGATTCCCAGGTTGAGAAAAGCGCTTCCTTAAAAGCAGCGGCATTGGCTACCTGCCGGGAAGAGGAGCCAGCGTGTCATTGGACTGCTGCGGTGCATCGGCGGTGCTTGTGCTCGACGGAATCGTGCTGACCAGCGGCGCCGGTAACGTATCCGCGCCGCGATCCGCGCATCCGCCCAGCGGCATGATACATACAGCGGTGATGATTGCGACGATGGAAGCGGAAGAAACTGGACGCGACAATTTCGCTATCTCTTAAGCTGTACAAGTTGGATGAGGTTTCCTACGGTGTCATCGAAGACAGCGATGATAGAGGGGCCGACGTCGGTGGGCTCCATAGTGAAATCCACGCCCTTTTCAGTGAGCTCCCTATATTCCTTCTCCACGTCTGCGGACAAGAACTGGGTGGCAGGAATGCTATCGGCCTTGAGCGCTGCTGCGTAGTCCTTGGACACCGGGTGGGCCTTCGGCTCGAGGAGGAGCTGCGTATTTCCTTGACCTTCAGCATTGGTCACCGTGAGCCATCGAAAGTCTCCGTGGGTTACATCGTCCTTGACTCGAAAGCCGAGCGTATTGACATAGAAGTCGTGCGCGCGAGCAACGTCATCGACAGGTACTGAAGCAATGTAGATCTGCATTCGCCCCATATAAACGAGCATGACGAAACCACGCCGGCGGCCCTGTCTGCAGCAGGGGAGACCTGACTAGGGCTGAGTGATACAGTCGTCGTTCTTTTCGACGGTGGGTGTGTTCTTGGGTTCTTTCCCTTCCGACTGTTTGGAGTGGTGTCGCCGTTTGATTCGACGAGGGCTAGGCCCCTGTTCTTCGTCATCGTCGTCGTTTGAATCGACGGGTATTCTCGCCTTTTTCGTCGTTTGATTCGACGACTCAGGTTTTAGAAGGGGATGTCCTCGCCGCTGTCAGTGTCGGTGTTGGCCTGGGTTTCGGCTTCGGCTTTGGCTTTGGCTTGTTGTTGTGCGTAGTCGTCGAGTTCTTGTTTGAGGTGTTGGGCTTCTTCGCGCACACGTTTCCTGGTGGCGGTGATGTGTTGGGCGACTGTTTGCGCCCAGCGTTTTTGCTTGGGTGCTAGGGGTCCGTCGGCTTCGTTGATGGTCCAGGTACCGTCAGCGAAAAGCCAGATAACATCCCCACTGTAGGGGTCCAGCAGGTACTTTAAGGTGCCATCGGTTTTCATGTTGTGATGTCCTTGGCATAAACATGCCAGGTTCTTCGGATGGGTTGGCCCGCCTTCAGCCCAGTTGTGCCGGTGATCCAATTGGGTAAGAAAGGCAGGTTCCTCGCATCCGCCGACCCGGCAGGTTCCGTCGCGGCCTTCGACATGCTTGCGCATAATCAGGCCCGGTTGGTAGCTGTCTGCTTCGGCTACCTCGCCGGTTAAGTCCCGGGTTTTATCATGCGGCATGGGCTCTTGTCGCCAGCCGAAGCCTTCAATAAAGGTTGGGGCATTGTCGATATCGCAGGCTTGGTAGGTGTGTAAGACTACGGTGGCTGGTGG
>OFLL01000081.1_pt1 | contig 53914 bp, 46 predicted proteins | sample 1540861 | NCBI WGS metagenome assembly OFLL01 (sample SAMEA4413039, study PRJEB24355) | metagenome | biome: human; feature: gut; material: faeces | place: United Kingdom | collected 2010 | reverse complement strand
CACCCCCGGCGCACGGACCACAGCCCGCCAGTCTGTCTGCTGAACCCCCGGCATCTCTGTCGGCTTTTCCGTCGGGTCCTCTGTCGGGTCTTCCGTCGGGTCCTCTGTCGGGTCTTCCGTTGGGTCTACCGTCGGATCGTCCGTCGGGTCCTCGGTGGGATCAACTGTCGGGTCGTCCGTCGGCACTTCGCACTTGCACTTGGAACCCACACGAATCTTGCGCGGGGTCGGCTCCTTAATGACTTCCTCAGACGTCTCCGGATCGCTTTCCGGCACGCCGTCCTTGAGCTTCCAGGTCTTGGTTACTTCCTTCTCACCAAATTCGCCTGCCTGGTCCTCAACAACCTTGCCAACTTCCAGGTTCGGGTCATACTCAATGATGGTGTCGAACGGAGTGCTCTCCTTGTGCTTATCCGTCAGCACAGTCTCGTGGTGGGTCGCAGGACCAACCTCGATGATGTGCGTGGTCGGATCACTGATCTTCTCAGTGGACTCATCCTTCGTCGCCTCACCGTTCTCAGCGTTAACGGTGACGGTGTGCTTAATCTCGCCCTGCTTGCCTTGCTGGACAACCTTGGTCTCGCCAGGCTTCAGCGCAGGGTTAACGCGGACCTCAACCTCGAACGGAGTGTGCTCATTCCATTCAATGACCGTGGATGCAGGTTTGCCCTTGGTGCCTATCCTGACGATCTTCTTGACTGGATCGCTAACACGCTTAGTGGTGGTCTCCGTACCAGTAACCTTCGAATTCTCGATGGTCTTCGTCGTGGTGACCTTGTCCTTGCCCAGCTTGCCCTCTTGGACGGTCTCCTGGGTACCGGCTTCCATCGTGTCATCGAAGATGAACTCGGTCTCGAACGGCACATCGACCTCGTACTCGGAGGTCTCAGAGCCCTCGGTCTTGGTGCCAACACGGATCACCGCGTTGCTCGGCTCCTTGGTGCGCTCAGTGGTCACGGTCGGCTCACCATCCGGCTTACCGTCCTTGATCTTCTGAGTGGAGGTGACGGTCTCGCTACCGAGCTCGCCTTGCTTGTCGACGACCTGCTCGCCCTCCTTCAGCGTGTTGTCAAAGACAATCTCGGTCTCGAACGGAACCGGCTTTTCAACCTTGGTCACCACAGAGGTGTCCTTGGGCGCTGGGCCGTACTCGATGATCTCGTTGACAGGTGCCTTGGTCTGCTTCTCCTCCGGGGTCACCGTTGCCTGGTCGCCCTTCGCGGTGAAGTCCGCGGTGCAGGACTTCTCGCCTGGGACGCCCTTCTGGACAACCTTGATCTCACCCGGCTTCAACTCCGGGTTCGGACGGGTCTCAACATCGAATGGAACCTGAGCGGTCCACGTAACCTTCTCAGAGGCCTCAGACGGCTTAGTGCCAACGGTGATGACTTCGTCGACAGGCTGCTTGGTGATCTCTTCGGTGATCTTGGGATCGCCCGGCTTGGAGTTGACGATGTCACGCTTGATCGTCACCGTCTTCTCACCCGGCTCACCCTTGGTGGTCACCTTTGACTCGCCAGCAGGCATGTTCGGGTCATACTTCACTACAACCTTGTACGGGGCCTCAGCCTTGTAGGTCTCGGTGTTCTCACCGGTGGTCTTGGTACCGACGCGGATGATCTGCTCGGTCGGCTCCTTGGTGCGCTCCGTGGTAACGGTTGGGTCGCCAGAGGGCTTGCCGTCGACAAGCTTCTGCGTAGAGGTCTCAACCTCAGTGCCGAGCTCGCCCTTCTGATCGACGACCTGCTTGCCTTCTTCCAGGGTGTCATCGAAGACAACCTTGGTCTCAAACGGAATCGGCTTCTCGGTCTTGGTCACCAGCTCGCTCGGGGCCAGACCCGGGCCATACTCAATGATGCGCTTGACCGGTTCCTTGGTGGTCTTTTCCTCAGCTACCTCGGCCTTGTCGCCCTTAGCGGTGAACTTAGCGGTGTAGGTCTTCTCGCCGTCCGCGCCTTCCTGGACAACACGGGTTTCACCAGGCTTCAGGTCTGGGTTCTCGCGAACCTCAGTCGGGAAAGGAATCGGGACCGTCCAGGTCACGTCCTTGGCGCTCTCGGCAGGCTTGGTGCCGACGACAACGACCTCATTAACCGGCGCCTTGGTGCGCTCCCAGCTACCATCCTTGTTCTGCTTTTCAGAGCCAGGCTTTCCTTCGGTTTGAACCTTGTACTCGCCGGCAGGGATGGAGTCGTCGTACTTGTACTCAACGTCGAACGGAACTTCGCGCGTCGGAACGTCAACAACGTTCACAACACCGTAAGCGGTATCCGTGGAGCCATCCTCGTAGGTCACAGTAACCGGAATCTTGACTTGGTCACCTGGCTTGGCATCCTTAGGTGCGGTTGCGGTGATCTGGCCATTGTCATCAATGCTGACATTCCAACCTGCCGGAACCTTACCCAGCTTGTAGGGGTTGTCCTTTGCAACGTTGACGTTGTCCGGCTTCTCAATCGTCACCGGCAGTTTCGCAGTGTCACCCGGGTAGACCGTTTCCTCGGGGTAGGTTGGATCGGCCTCCCATTTGTTGGTCAGCTTCACCACGGTGGTCACGGACACCTTCGGGGTGGAGCCGTCCGGGGTTTCAACCGTGACGCTGATGGTCTTCTGCTCACCCGGCTTGGAATCCGCCGGCGGAGTGGAGGTCACGACACCAGTTTTCGGGTCGATCGTGTACTTCCAACCGTCAACATCCTGTTCAGTGATCGGCGATCCATCGTCGTTCTTACCAAAGGAGAACTTCGATCCCTTCGGGGCATCCTCGACCTTGTGCTCCACAGACTGGTTCGGGCCTGTGACCTGTACGTCGTAGGTAGGGGCGATGTCACTTTTGAGCACAACAACGGTGCCCTTGACCTGCTGCGGTTTAGCGGTGTTGTCGTAGTAGGCAAGAACCGGAACGTCCAGGATGTATCCTTCGGGCGCTGTCCGTGGGATGGTGGTGGTGATCTCACCAGTGTTCTCATCGATCTTGACGGTCCACGTACCGCTGTCATCCGTGACGGTGTACTCGGTCTTGCCGCCTTCAAACGTGTAGCGCTTCGGGGCTTCATCGTTCGTGTTACCGCTCAAACCACGCTCCGGGAGCTTCGGCTTGAGGCTCACCTTTGCGGTCGGCTTGTTGGTCACCGTGTCATAGTCGGGGATCTTGATGTCCACGATGACTTGGAACTGCGTCTCAATCTCATCGGTGGTCTGATCCGGGTAGGTGGCCTTGATCTTTGGGGTGATGATGCTGCCCGGCGGGACGGTTTCGTCCGCCTTCGCGGTAACCCTACCGGTCTCATCGACGGTAACGGTCCAGCCATCCGGAACGGAATCCGGGTCAACCTCAAACTTCGCTGGATGGACCGGCTTGTGCCCTTTCATGATGGACTTGGTGCCAACCTGCGCAGTAATATTCTGGCCCACCTTGCCCTTCGAAATACCTGGGCGCACCAAGTCAGTGACCTGGGTGTTGTTCGGGTCAACAACCACGAGCAACTCAAGCTCATCGGTGGAGCCGTTGGAGTACTCGACAGTGATCTTCGGACGAGCGAAGGTGCCTGGCTTTGGCTCCTCTGGAGCGGTGACGGTGACGTTGTAGTCCTCGTCCATCTCAACGCTCCAGCCCTCGTAGACGTACTTCTCATCCAGCTCAACCTTGGCCTCGAAGCCCTTTTCGCCCTTCTTCTTCGCCAGATCCTTGATCAAGTCCGGGGTCTGGGTGAAGGTGACCTTCTGCGGCTCAGTAGCCAGCGGCCCGGTAGCGCTATCGACGCCGGAGATGATTGAGGCGTCGGTCTTGTCGTATTTCGGGGAGTGGTACTCGGTGTCGTCCAGGGAGAACGCCTTCGAGTCGATGACGTTCGCCTTGTTGTAGCGGGTCAGCGAGTTGGAACTGTCGAAGGCCGCGCCTCCGTCGGAACTGTTGTTCTCGGCAGCAGCCTGGAGCTGATCCACAGAACGCGGCTTCGCCAGCACGGAGAAGTTCACGTTCTTGTCAGTCGCTAGATCCGTGCCGCGGTACTCCGGCCACGTGAAGTAAATGTCACCGTTGTCGTCGATGCGCAGGTTCTGCTCGCCGCCGGAGGCTGCAGGGTCCGTGGTTCCAATGAACTTACCGTTGCCGTCGTAGGCTTCCACCAGCATGCGCGACATTGAATCGTCCGTGCCGCCATTAGCAACAGCCGGAACGTTGATGTGGCCGACCTTGGTCTCTTCCCCTGGGACAATGACGTGCTTTTCAAAGCTCTCCCACGACACCGTAATGGGGTTACATTCGATGTTCTCGCTCGGCCACGGGTTGACGGTAGCGGTAAATTGAGTATTGGTCCCCTCAGTGGCCCGAAGGCTCTGTGTAGTGGGGTCCTTTGTATAGTTGCCCTTCCACGCGTAGCGCACTGGGTCATCTTTACCGGCTTCTGCGAACTGCTTGACCTCGTCTTCAGTCAGGTCGGCGTAAAGATTCAGGTTTCTCTGATTACGCGAAGCCGTAATCGCGATGCTTTCATCGGCCTTCGCAGTGACTGGGAGCGGCGGACTGACAGGAAAATCCTTACCGGCATCTATGGAGGCAACCGAGCCTGCGTTCAGGACGCCTCCCATCAATCCAGAATTAGAAAAACTCCAGTCCGCGAACGTGCGGTCCTGTGAATTGTCGAAGGCGAGACTCAGCCCCCACGTGGTCTTGGAGGGGCTTGTCGCGCTCGGTTCCAGATTCTGCCAGGTAAAACCCGCCTGGCTGCCACTCGGTGCACCGCCTTCGACCACACACGAACCGGCCGGTAGATCCGAGGCCTTCTGCTTGCCCTTCTCCACCGCGCCGGACTTGTCGCGGATGCCGCCGGTCAGCGTTGCGGCTGCGGCCTCGGGGGACACAGTATTAAAAGACGTGACGCTTAGCCCACTGAGCGCGAGAGTAATGGCGGAGAGAGCGGCCACTCCCCTGCGAGAGGCGCGACGGTGGGGCGAACTACTGCTTTGTGCATTCATTTCAATAGACCTTTCCAATGCAAAACTCTGCCTCGCCCCCCGCGGGAAAGCGTTGGTCTTAGGGCTTGCCAAGCGCTCTCCCCACAAATACCCGAGAGAACAGACAGGGAATAGACAGGTTATCGTTCAAAATAATACCTACCAAAGAGGAGAAAAGCAAGGAAAAATACCTACTCACCAGCCATTTATTGACGACAGTTCACAGCATTTTAAAAGCTGAAAATTCGCTGAATCGTCCACCCTATGAGACAGGACTAGGTTTCTGCATGTAGGGCACGGGGAGACGTCGCCAAGCACAGCGTGCCCACCGTCATGCGAAGCACACGATCAAGCGGTAGGCGCAACCGTTTAGGATTCCTCGTGAACCAAATCCGAGCCACCGGAGGAATTGGAGTCGCCCTCCTCGTTGAGGTTCTGCGAGAGGTTGGCCTCCATCCAGGCGCGCACGGCGCCCTCGAAATCCTCAGACTCCTCCACCTCCTCAACGACTTCATCGAGGTCCTGTGTCGTCAGGAATTTGGTAAAGGACGCGATCTCTAGTTTCTCATCGCGGTTGAAAAGCCCGTCCTGGTAGACCACGACGTAGTTTTGCGGCAGTTCCGGCTTGGAGTTTGGGCAGCCCTCAGCGCCGGCGGGCTCGACCACGGACATCTCCGGAGGCATCGACGCCATGAGCGCAACGTGGGTGCGCTCCAGGAAATCCACGTCCTTCGTCCCCTCATCCTTGGCGGCCACATAATCCTTTGAAATCTCGCGGGCCTCCACCGGGTTGTAGACGTTTAAAAATTCGCCCGTACAGCCAACGAAGAAGTTTCCGTTCGTGCTTACCCCACTGACGTGTTCACCGCCGCGCCGGACCATCATTGGCTCCTGGGAAACGGTGGCCGCACGCCCCTCATCGCGGAGGGTCTGGCGGTAGATCTCAGCCAATACGCGCTGCTCATGGGATGTCGGGTCGATCATGATGGTGATTGGCGCCGATGCAACAGGCTTGGGATCTGGCTTGGGCTCATATCCCGAGCAAGCGCTGAGCGACGCCCCCACAACCCCCACCAAGGCCACCCCAGCAACGCGGGAGAAGGTTCGGGAACGTGAGGTTTCGCGGGGCATCAAAATAGGGCGCATTCTTTCTCTTAAACCAGACATGGAGCAGGACATAAACCACAACATGTCACTACTGTGCAGCTGCAGCGCTTCAGGCGCAGCATCTGGCTGAATTTTACACATCCCATTGCCCTGACGCGGTGTGGCTCTCCTCAGCCACGGGCGACTAGACTGGTGCGGGTTATGACTAGCGCTATTACTGAATCTTCCGTTCGCGACGCGCTCACCCGCGTCGATGACCCAGAAATCGGTCGCCCCATCACTGAGCTCGGCATGGTGAAGTCCGTGACCGTCACCGGCTCGGACGTGGATATCGAGCTTTATCTCACCATCGCGGGCTGCCCGATGAAGAGCACCATCGAGTCCAATACCCGCGCGGCTGTTTCCGAACTAGACGGTGTCGGCGAGATCACCATCTCCATGACACCGATGAGCGACGAGCAGCGCAAGGAGCTCAAACAGAAGCTGCGCGGCGGGCAAGCCGAGCCGGAGATCCCCTTTGCCAAGCCTGAGTCCACCACCCGCGTCTTCGCGGTGGCCTCCGGCAAGGGCGGCGTGGGCAAGTCCTCCGTCACGGTGAACTTGGCCGCTGCCTTGGTGAGCAAGGGCCTTAAGGTGGGCATCGTGGACGCCGATATCTATGGCCACTCCGTGCCCAGCCTGCTGGGTTCCACGGCGGGCCCCACAGTGCTTGACGACGAAATGCTGCTTCCCCCCGTCTCCCACGGCATCAAGCACATCTCGATTGGCCAGTTCGTGGAGGGTAACGCGCCCGTCGTCTGGCGTGGGCCCATGCTGCACCGCGCCCTCCAGCAGTTCCTCGCGGACGTCTTCTGGGGTGACTTGGATGTGCTCCTGCTGGACCTGCCGCCGGGTACTGGCGACGTGGCCCTGTCGGTGGCCCAGCTCATCCCCAATGCGGAGCTGCTCATCGTGACCACCCCGCAGGCTGCTGCGGCCGAGGTGGCCGAGCGCGCAGGTTCCATCTCGCAACAAACGCGCCAGCGCGTGGCCGGCGTGATTGAGAACATGGGTGCCATGGTCATGCCGGACGGCTCCACCATGGATATCTTCGGTTCCGGTGGCGGCAGCGTGGTGGCCGAGCGCCTCAGCGTACTGCTGGGCCACGAGGTTCCCCTGCTGGCCAGCATCCCGCTCGACCCGAGCCTGCGCGCCGCCGGCGACGCCGGAACCCCCATCGTCATCTCCGCGCCCGACTCCCCCGCCACGCAGGCCATCAACAAAGTGGCGGATTCCATTGCGGTGCGCTCCGATTCCCTCGTGGGCAAGAAGCTCGGCTTGGGCGTGACCCGCAAGAACTAATCGGGCCTTAGGTGACATCCTCCCAGGAGGAGCTGCCCTCGCCGGCGGATGCATTCCCGCCGCGCGGGGGCTGTGTCGTTTTCTTGTTAGTCGCTCGCTCTTCCACGGACTGCTGCGCACCCAGGTCCGGGTAGACCTGCGAATAATCAAACGTCGGCCGCGCGGGGTTCTCCTGTGGCGCGGGCTGCGCTGGTCTCTGCGGCGCGGGTTGGTTGTTTACTTCTGCGTCGTGCTCGTACGGGCTGGTGCTCTTCTTGATGTCCTCAGCCATCTTTTTCGGGTTGAAATCGTCCCAAGCGGAATCGTCGCCGTCGAAAAGCGCCTTGGTGATAACCCCGCGCGGCCCCATGCGCGTCCACTCCGCCGCCTGGCTCAGAGGTACGCGAAGATCATCGAACTCCGCGCCGAGACCGCTCATCTCACCGTTGAGCTCCGCCTTAGCGTTGGCAATTGCTTTGCGCGCGGCGTAGATAGCCGCACGGACATCCATGATCACACCGGGCAGGCGCTCGGGGCCGATGATCACCAGACCCAGCAGCACAATGACAAGGATCTCTACCCAACCAATTGAGGAAAACACGAAACTATCTTAACTACTTCGCTAATGGTGACAGGGCGACGGGCACGCGGAAGGCTTCGGGGCTTATAAGTCAGCCCCGCTGGTTATGCCGGATGGCGCGCACAACCATCTCCACCTTGTCAAGGAAGTCTTGGCGAGGCCGATGGGCGGGCATCTCCGCGTCCGGCCCAGGCCCAGCGCCCTGATTAGCAATACCCGCAAGTTTAGCCATGAGGGAATCCGGCGCCTTGACGTGGGAATCCACGCTGCATTCCCGAATCCATTCGGCGGCATTGCGCTGGTGGTGAATGTCCGCTCGGCACTCCGCGCAGTGCACGAGATGAACGCGCACGCGGTGGGCATACTTGGCCGGCATTTCACCATCGACAAAGGCGACGACCGCCTCGGGCCCCAAGTGGCCGATCGTATCCGCGCGCTGCGCGCGTGACTTGGCTTTATCGCGGACTTTGGCTTGGGCCTCAGTAAAGAATCCGGACAAGCCTAGGGAGTGGCCATGATCCTGATCCCCCGAGGACTTCTTATGCCCTGATTCCTTCACCACAACGTCACCTCCACTCAGCGCGTACTCTCAACCTTCACTTAGCTGCGAGTTTCGCAGTCCTAAGGCTAAACGCTGCCCAGTCTAGCGCGTGCGCAGCAGGCTGCGGGTGTCCGCGTTGGTCTGCGCTTCCTTTTCCAATGCGGCGCGCAACTGGGAGCGGCCGCGGTGGATTCGAGAGCGCACGGTACCCATCTTCACACCGAGAGTTTCGGCGATTTCGTCGTAGCTCATGCCAACGACATCACAGAGCACCACCGCAACACGAAAATCAGGCGCAAGGTTATCCAGTGCCGATTGCAACGCCGGGTCGAGGTTAGCCACCGAGTAGGCCTGCTCCGGGGTCATGTCAGTGCCGGGGACACGCTCATAATCCTCCGGCAAGGCCTCCATGCGAATTTTGGAGCGGTGGCGGACCATGTCCAAGAAGAGGTTCGTGGTAATGCGGTGCAGCCAGCCCTCAAAGGTTCCGGCCTGGTATTTATTCAAGGAGCGGAAGACACGCATGAAAGTCTCCTGCGTAAGATCCTCAGCGTCATGCTGGTTACCGGAGAGGCGGTAGGCCAAACGGTAGACACCATCAGCATGTTCGGCAACGAGTTCACCCCAAGAGGGCATATCACCCTGACCAGCGTCGAACGCTGCGGTTCCGGTCAGCCCTTGGGCTTCTGCGTTCTCGGAAGAGCTGAGGGTGGAAGAAGAATCACGAGTGCTTTGAGCGGGCTCAACACTGCGCTGCTGTGTGGTCATGAGGATCATCATTCTATAGTGCGGGCCGAAACTCCAGCCAGCGCACTGTGAGCAGCCTGTGAATCCGTCACTCCTCTTACATGCGCTTCTTGTGCCACACGGAGAGGACAATCGCGGGCGATTCTCGGCGCGCAGCTGCAGGGAGTTCACTATGGTTTTCTATTGTGACTACTACGGCTTATGACGCAATGCGAACCTATATCGAATCCACCAGCGAGAGCTCTGAGGTGCTCGCCGCCGCCCGCGCCCACGCGGAGGAGTACGGACTTCCTTCGCCGGATCAGGCCACCGGCCAGCTGCTCAGCACGCTCACCGCGGTTTCTTCCGGTACCTCCTCCCGCCCCCAAGCGGTGGCGATTACCCCCGCTGCCTCTGTCGTGGGCCTTTACCTGTTGGCGGGGATGCCGGACAACGGTATCTTGACCTGCATTGACCCAGAGGCCGAGCACCAGGCCAGCGCTAAGCAGGCGTTCCGCGATGCTGGCTACTCCCCTAGCCGCGGGCGCTTCCTTCCTTCCCGCCCGCTCGACATCATGGGCCGCTTGGCTAATGACACATACCAGGTGATCTACGCCGAGGTCCCCGCCCTCGACATGCCTGCACTACTCAAGGCCGCCTGGCCTCTGCTTCATCAGCACGGCACCTTGGTGTTGGCCAATGCGCTTCTCGACGGCACCGTGGCCGACCCCTCCCGCACCGACCGCGACACCGCCGCCGCCCGCGAGGCCGACGAGTTTGCTCGCTCCCTCGACGACGCCGCCGTCACCCGCTTACCCTATGGCGCGGGCCTGACACTCATCACAAAGCTCTAGCCCACCAAGCACCACAAAAGCGGGCGCGACGGTGGCAATCACACCACCCGCACGCCCGCTTTAGGACAGAAATAACGCGACTTAGACCTTTACATTCTTGCCCACAACCACGACTCCGCCTTCAGAGACCTTGAAGCGCTCCTCATCGCGCTCGCGGTCCACACCGATGATGGCGCCGTCACTGACCACCACGTTCTTATCCAGGATGGCATGGCGGACTACCGCGCCACGACCGATGCGCACGCCGGGAAGGATGACGGAGCCTTCCACCGTCGCCCCATCCGCCACATGCACGTCCGAAGCTAGGACGGAGTTGCGCACCGTACCACCGGAGACGATGCAACCCGGAGCCACCATCGAGGACTGCGCAATACCGTTCTGCACAAACTTCGCCGGCGGGAAGTTGGAATCATCCGTGGAATGAATAGGCCACGAACGGTTGTACAGGTTGAAGATTGGGTGCACCGAAATCATGTCCATGTGCGCCTCATAGAAGGAGTCGATGGTACCGACGTCACGCCAGTAGCCATGGTCACGCTCCGTGGAACCGGGTACTTCGTTAGCCATGAAGTCATAGACATGCGCCTGATCGCGCTTCACGAAGTACGGGATAATGTTGCCGCCCATATCGTGAGCGGAATCCTCATTCTTTTCGTCTTCCAACAACGCGTCGATAAGCGCCTGCGTGGTGAAGACGTAGTTGCCCATAGAGGCATAGGTCATGTTCGGGTCATCCGGGGTCGCCGGAGGATTGGCAGGCTTCTCGACGAACTCCGTGATCGTGCCCATCCCATCCGCCTGAATGCAGCCAAAGGCGGAAGCCTCCGAGCGCGGGACGCGGATACCCGCCACCGAGCAATCCAGACCGGTGGCGATGTGCTCTTCCACCATCTGGGCCGGGTCCATGCGGTAGACGTGGTCGGCGCCGAAAACGATGACATAGTCCGGCTTTTCGTCATAAATCAGGTTTAGCGACTGCAGGATCGCATCGGCCGAACCGTTGTACCAACGCTTACCGCGGCGCTGCTGAGCCGGCACGGAGGCGATGTACTGCGGGGTGGGTCCAGACAGGTTCCACGCTTGGGAGATATGACGGTCCAGAGAATGGGACTTGTACTGGGTCAGCACCGCAATCTTGAGGAAACCGGCGTTGACAAGGTTGGACAGCACGAAATCGATCAGGCGATAGGAACCACCGAACGGAACGGCGGGCTTAGCGCGGTCTTCCGTCAGAGGAAAAAGGCGCTTTCCCTCACCGCCGGCAAGGACAATGGCAAGGACATTTGGAAGGCTTCTCACATCACCCAATCTATAGACGTTTTCTGGATCGCGCAGTCGAAGAGTGCTTGTTTTTACCCCCTTTTGATTGCCTCTCGCCTCCCCCGCGGGCCAACGTGCCACATGGCCTCTCAAGGTTTAGCGCGAGCTGTGGATAATCCGTATTCTGGCGATTATGAGAGCCGGAATTTTTTCTAAGGAGTATCCGCCGGAGATTTATGGCGGAGCGGGCGTCCACGTTGCAGAGCTCACGCGCTTCATGCGCGAGATCATCGATGTTTCAGTTCACTGCATGGGTTCTGAGCGCGACGAGAAGGATGTGTTTGTGCATGGCGTTGATCCCTCATTGAAGGAGGCTAACGCCGCGCTGCAGACACTCTCCACAGGGCTGCGCATGGCCAACGCCGCCTCCGATATTGATGTGGCTCACTCCCACACCTGGTACACGGGACTGGGTGGGCACCTTGCCAGCCGCCTGTACGGCATCCCCCACGTGGTCACCGCACACTCGCTCGAACCCCACCGCCCGTGGAAGCGCGAACAGCTTGGTGGTGGCTATGAGATCTCCTCGTGGTCGGAAAAGAACGCCATGGAGTACGCTGACGCCGTCATCGCGGTGTCGGCCGGAATGAAAGACTCAATCTTGGATGCATACCCCCGCATCGACGCCGACAAGGTCCACGTGGTCCTCAACGGCATCGATACCCAGGTATGGCAACCGGGTGAGTCGGCGGTGCTGGATAAGTTGGGCGTCGACAAGCAGCGTCCCATCGCCGCCTTCGTGGGTCGGATCACCCGACAGAAGGGCGTGAAGCACCTGCTGAAAGCCGCCCAGAACTTTGACCAAGACATTCAGCTTGTGCTGTGTGCCGGCGCACCCGATACGCCGGAGATTGCAGCGGAGACCGAGGCCCTCGTGGAGGAGCTGCGCGCCCAGCGTGACGGCGTGTTCTGGGTCAAGGACATGCTCTCGCGCGAGGAAATTAAGCAGGTCTACTCCGGCGCCGACGTGTTCGTCTGCCCCTCAATTTATGAGCCTTTGGGAATCGTCAACCTTGAGGCAATGGCTTGTGGCACCGCCGTGGTGGCGTCCAATGTGGGCGGCATCCCCGAGGTCGTTGTGGACGGCGAAACTGGTGTTTTGGTCAACTATGACGCAGATGACGACGCAACCTTTGAGGCCGATCTTGCCGCCGCCGTGAACCGCGTTGCTGCCGATAAAGAGCTGGCACAACGCTTCGGTGCTGCGGGCCGCCAGCGCGCCATCGAGGACTTCTCGTGGGCTACCATCGCGCAGCAGACCGTGGACATTTACCGCTCGTTAATGTAGGAAGGACTGCCGTGACGCATAAAGAAACGCACCATCGCCCAGAACTTCACTTCGTTCCCGATAGCGGGATCCTCGACGCCCCCGCAGGAATCGTCCGGGACGGTCATACCTGGCATCTGTTCCACCAGTACCGACCTGACGCTGGCCAGCCTGCGCGCTGGGGCCATTCAACTTCGGAGGAAACGGCCTTCGCCTGGCTGGACTGCGACGACGTCCTCGCCCCCGTCGGCGGTGAGCTGTCACTACGCGCAGGCTCCGTGGCGGAGGGCAAGGACGCCCTCAACCTTTATTTCACCTCGGTGACCTCGGTGGGCACCAGCGTGCGCTTGGCGCGGTATACCGACTACGCCGATGAATGCATCGTGTCGGATGACCCTTCTGCGCTCGATCCGGACGTCGTCCGCTTCGGGGAGGCCGTGGGCGCCCACACCAACTACGACCGCTTCCGCTCCCCCTCTGTGGTCCCGGATTGGGCCAAGGAAGACCGCGAAGAGGGACACGATGGCTGGCTGATGCTGGCGCTGACCGGTCATTCCGATTCCCCTATGCCGGTAATTCTGGACAGCCCCAATGGCGAATCTTGGACTCTTCTTGGGCCCTTGAGCTTCGACGGCGACCCTGGCTTCGAAGACGGCGAAGTCCCGGCTACCTCCCCCATCCCGCCGGTGGTGTCACCGCGCTTGGTGCGCCTTCGTGACGAGGTAGATAGGGAAATCTACGATGTCCTCTTCGTCACCTTAGAGCGCGAGGGCCGCGACGTTTCTGGCTACATCGTGGGCCGCCTCGACGGCACCGTGTTCACCGTGGCACGAGGTTTCCAGCGCGTGGACTATGGCCATGACTTCTCCCGACCACGTAACACCAACACCACGACCGGAACGATTCCGCAGGAGCGCCGCTACGACCGCGCCGTCATCCTCGGCCTGCTCAATGGCAATGGCCGCGGCGATGACGCCACCAAACACCCCACGTGGGAAGCTGAGGGCTGGGCTAATAGCTTGTCACTGCCACGTGCGGTCACGCTGCAGGGCGGTGTGCTCTACCAGACTCCGGCGGAGGGGCTGCCGGATGCTGTGAAGATCTCGGACTACGCACGGTCTTGGACAGGTGTATTGGAGGTACCGGCGGGCTCGAGCGTGACCGTCACGCTGAAGGATGACTCCGGTGACGCCGCTGCGATCATCCGCCACACGGGCGAAGAAATCAGTTTGGATCGCTCCATGTCGAAGGCCTTCGACAACTACTTCAAGGACTCCGCCCCAGCAGTGGCCAAGCTGGCCGAGGGCGATTCGGATACCCTCACCGTCATTCAGGACGGTGCCAGCGTTGAGGTGTTCGTAGACGGTGGATTGGTGGCTATGAGCTCCCGCGTCTACTTCGAGGGCGGTTGCTCCGCTATCGAGGTCAGCACCGAGGGCGAGGCTACTATTGAGCAGTCCTGGAACAGGAAGGGCACCAAGCTCTCTTAAGAGCGTCGAACGACGATTATGGAAGGAGGCCCAGGGCGACTGGGCCTCCTTTTGTGTGCGGGCCCACTGTGCTGTGCGGCCACGTTGCGCCGCTGCGCTCGCGGTCATCATTTCTCGCGCATGCCTCATCAGTTCCACTCGCCCCCCCTTCCGCCCTTCGCGCTCACCGGGAGCGGTCTTGGCGGCTGATCGAGGCTGTTGGTGAGCGCGAAGGGAGGATTCGAGGGGAGGATTCGACGAGAGGGGTCAGCGAAATAGCCAGCGCGTCAACGCAAGCTCCAGATCACAGTGAGCAAAAAGACCCGGGGTGGTTGCTTCACAGGCCACCCCGCCCTTCGCGCTCACCGAAGAGCTAAAACCTTCCGACGGACCCACTGCCGGTGAGCGCGAAGGCTCGTTCCGGAGAGAGAAGGGTCGTTCCGAAGAAAGAAGGGCCGTTCCCCGGGGCTGAACAGCAAGGGCTGGCAATGAGAAGCCGAGCGCAAGCGATGAATTAGGCCGAGCGCAAGCGGTCCAGACGGGCGTGGGCCGTCACGGTTAACGTCTGCGGCAAGGAGGCCATGCGCTCTGCCAGCTCCTCCGGGCTAATGTGGCGCGCCGAGGGGCTCATCCCCACCTGCGCGGCGATGGAAGCCTTGTCCAAGACGATAGGGAAAGAAATATCGACCGGATCCGCTGCCTGCTTGAGGAACCCTTCCGCCTGCGCGTAGAGACGCTCCACCTTGCCTTCTTCCACGCCGAGAATTCCCAGCGGCTCTCGCAGCTCATCCAGGTGACCGGACTGCGGGGTCAACACGATGACCTCCCCGCCGGGTGCGAGAACGCGCTGAAACTCCGCCGGATTGCGCGGCGCGAAGACCACCGAGATGGCATGGATTGAATCATCTTTCAAGGGCAGGCGCTCCCACACATCCGCAACCACAGCGCCGACGCGCTCGTGCGACTTGGCCAGGTGCTTAGCCGCATGCGTAGAGATATCGAGGCCCACGCCGCGAGCGCCCTCAATCGAATCGAGTGTGTGCGCCAGGTAGTAACCCGTGCCAGCGCCTACCTCCAGGAGCGAGGGGGCGGTGTCCTCATTGAGGCCTGCTTGCTGAGCCGCGTCCTGACTCTCCAAAGAATCCTGCACCGCTCCAGTGACTGCCTCCACGAAGGGCGCGAAATGCCCCATAGCCAGGTAGGTTTCACGGGCGGTGACCATCGCGGCATCGTCACCTTGATGCTTCAGACCCGCACCAGCTGCCAACGTGACGTAGCCCTGCTTGGCCACGTCATAGGAATGGCCGGTCTCCGACACGAGGCGGGAAAAATCATCCGCGCCCTCAAGGGCGCTGCCATCGGCGGGATCGGCCAGAATATCGACGATATGTGAAAGCATGCTCCCTAGACTAGCTAGAAACTTCTACGAGGAGTGAACCCAACTCCGCTGCTTCTTCTTTGCTGAGCTCAATAACAATGCGCCCACCCCCGTCAGAAGGAATGCGCATGACGATCTTGCGGGACTCCTCTACCGCTTCCATCTCTCCACCAGTGGTACGGGGCTTCATCGCTGCCATATTGAGTCTCCTTCGACTGTATTTTGTACGTCCTTCTAGTCTAGCTCTTTTTCGGCCGCCGGCGGCAGACTCGTCGCTGTAGGCTCGGCCTAGGCCTGAACCGAAGGTTCTGAAGGTTCGCCCGATGACGCCGCCTTGGCACCCCAATGGCGCTCCACTGCCGCCAACAGGGCATCCACTTGGTCCTGGCGGTAGCCGCGCGCAACCACGTCAAAGCGCAGGTCATCGAAGCGCCCCTCCTCGAGGGCCCGAAGATTCTCTCGATCGGTATCCACGGCCTTGTCGGGAGCGTCCATGACAGGCCCCCGGCCCACGAAGCTTCCCCACGCCCACGTGCCGATGATGATGAGGGCAATGAGCACCACGATAAGAAGAATCCAGGACATCATGCGCTAAATCCTACCCAGCAATGGTGGCCTTTGGGCAACAGGCCCAACCACGCCAGCACGGGACAGGATGGTGCGCGCAACCACATCGGCCATCGGGGCTAGCTCCTCCAATGGACGGTTACGGTGGGTGCGGGTGCTCAGGTCAACCTCGGCGAGGGCATAGGGGCCATAGCGCTTGGCGACGTCTATCAGCAGCCCCGCTTCCACCCCGTACCCTTCCACGAACGGCAGCTCCATGGCGGCCGCGCGTCTTAAGGCGTATTCGCCGCCGAGTGGTTGGTCAATGTGTGCGAGCTCTGGGAAGAACTGTCGCAAAAGCGGCTTGGCGGTTAGCTCGGTCACACGCCCGCCGCCGGTCGGCTTGCCGTTCAAGCTTCGCGCATAGCGGGCCTTGACCAGCTGGACGTGCGGATCTACGAAGGGCTCGCTGAGCGCTGTGACCATTCCGGGCGCGGCAGATTCTAGGTCCGCATCGATAAAGACAACGATGTCGCCCTCAGCTGCCGCCACGCCGCGCCAGAGGGATTCACCCTTGCCGGGGCGGGGCTCCTCAGGCAGGATCTCCCGCCAATTGAGCACCTGAGCCCCTGCCGCCTGTGCCTCAGCCGCAGTTTCATCGCTCGAGTCCGCATCGATGACGATGACCTCTAGAGGATCATCCGCCAGGCAGGCACGCACCACGTGCGCGACTGTGCGCTCCTCGTTGAGCGCAGGGATAACCACGGAAACGCTGTCGGTCATGGCTTAGGCCAGCCCCCGCGTCGTGGCCAAGGGCGCCATCTGGCCCTGGATGGCGGCGGTCATGCGGATGACGTCGAGAGTCGGGGCCACCTCATGGACCCGAAAGGCCGCCACACCCCGTGCCGCCGACCATGCCGTTGCCGCCAGCGTGCCCGCAACGCGCTGGTCCACGGCGCGGTCGAGGGTCTCACCCACAAAGTCCTTGTTCGACAAGGCCATGAGCACCGGCCAGCCGGTCGCCACGATCTCATCGATGCGCCGCAGCAACTCCAAGCCGTGGAAGGTGTTTTTGCCGAAATCGTGCGTGGGGTCGATAAACGTCAGCTCCTCCGGGCAACCGAGGTCGGCCGCTCGCTCGGCCAGCCGCGTGGTCTCCGCGATGACATCGGCGACAACGTCATCGAAGTGCACGCGGTGCGGGCGGGTGCGCGGTGTGACACCGCCAGTGTGCGAGCACACGTAGCCTACCTTGTGGTGGCCAGCCACCTCGATGAGCTCTGGGTCCCAGCCGGCCCACGTGTCATTGACCAAACCGGCCCCCGCAGCGATCGCGGCAACTGCTACCTCAGCGCGCCACGTGTCCACGGAAATCAGCGCCTCTGGGCGGCGGCGGTGCAGCTCCGCGATGGTGGGCACGACGCGCTCGATTTCCTCGGCGGCGTCGACATGCTGACCCGGGCCGGCCTTGACGCCTCCGATGTCGATGATGGAGGCGCCGTCGTCAAGCGCTTGCTCCGCGCGCTGGATTGCTGGGTCGAGCTCGAAGGTGGCGCCCTTGTCGTAGAAGGAGTCTGGGGTGCGGTTCACAATCGCCATGACCCGCGCGAGGTTGTGCGCTTGGGTCACTTGCTCTCCTGCTCCCGCAGGCGCTTGTCCGACATGACCTTGTGCGCGGCCAGGATGTGGGCGACGGCCTCATCGATATCGTCGGTAACCAGGAAGAGATCGAGGTCCTCGGCGCTGATGAACCCGCCCTCGGCCAGGGTCTTCTTCATCCACTCCACCAGTCCCGACCAGTATTCAGTACCCATGAGCACGATGGGATAGTTGGTCACCTTGCCAGTTTGGACCATGCACATGACCTCGAAGAATTCATCCATGGTGCCCATGCCGCCGGGCAGACAGATGAAGGCCTGGGAGTACTTGAGGAACATGGTCTTGCGGGCAAAGAAATAGCGGAAGTTCAGTCCCAGATCCACGTAGGGGTTCAGGCCCTGCTCGTGCGGAAGCTCGATGCCTAGGCCCACAGACAACCCTCCGGCCTCGTGCGCGCCGCGGTTGGCCGCCTCCATGATGCCGGGGCCACCGCCGGTAATGACGGCATACTTAGCCTCCACGAGGCGGCGCCCCAAGGCCACGGCCAGCTGATAATTCGGATCCTCCTCCGGGGTGCGAGCGGAACCGAAGACGGTCACGGCCTTCGGCAGCTTGGCCAGGGCGTCGAAGCCGTCCACGAACTCGCCTTGGATGCGCAGGACGCGCCAGGGATCGGCGTGCTGCCATTCGTGATCCGCGCCGGACTGCAGCAGGCGCTGGTCAAAGGTGGAGGACTGCTCTCCAGCAGTACGCACGAGAAGTGGTCCGCGCAGAGTGCGCAGTTGCTCAGGCGTCATGGTGGTCTTATCCCTTCAGGTAGTTCAAGAGTGCGGTCGAGACTTCGGTGATCTGGGTGACGGGCACTTGCTCGTCCTTCTTGTGGGCAAAGCCCGGGTCACCAGCGCCGAAGTTGACGGCTGGGGTCCCCATCTCGGAGAAGCGGGCCACGTCGGTCCAACCATACTTGGCGCGGACGTTGCCGCCGACGGCGTCGACAAGCGCGCGTGCCGCCGGCTGGCCCAGACCGGGCAGGGCGGCGCCGGCGATGTCATCGACCTCCACGGTGATGTTCTCGTGTTCGCCGATGACCTCCATCAGGTGCGCCAGCGCCTCCTCGGAGCTGCGGTCCGGGGCGAAGCGGAAGTTGACGAACATCCAGGCCTCATCCGGGATGGTGTTGGTGGCCACGCCGGATTCGAGGTGGACGATGTTGAGGCCTTCCTTGTATGTGCAGCCGTCAATCTCCACATCGCGCGGCTGGTAGTTGGCCACGTTGAGCATCACCGGCGCCAAGGTGTGGGCGGCGTTGGACCCCAGCCAGGCGCGGGCCGAGTGCGCGCGGGTGCCATGGGCGGTAACGCGCACGCGAATGGTGCCCTGGCAGCCGGCCTCGATCATGGCGCCGGAAGGCTCCCCCAGCAGAGCGAGGTCCCCCTTCAGCCATTCCGGGTGATCCTTTTGCAGGTGGCCCAGGCCGTTGAACTCGGTGGCGACCTCCTCGCCCTCGTAGGCGATGACGGTGAGATCGTGCTTCAACTCATCGGAGTTGTACAGCTGTGCAAAGGCGTTGAGGTAGACCGCCATGCCCGACTTCATGTCCACGGTGCCGCAGCCGTACATGATCTCCCCGTACTCCGACATGGTGTGGGGCACGTTATCGGCCAGAGGAACGGTATCGATGTGGCCGGCTAGGACCACGCGGCTTTCAAAACCCCGGTTTGTCCGGGCACACACGGTGTTGCCATAGCGTTGCACCTCCACCGTGTCTTGGTCCAGACCGCGCAGGGCCTCCTCGACGGCGTCGGCGATCGCCTCTTCGTGATGGGAAGGGCTTGGGATATCCACCAGGGCCTTAGTGAGCTCGATGGGATCGGAGAAGAGATTTAAAGTCACAACCCGCCATGCTAGCGCCCCCGGATGCTCAGCGCATTGCGTAAAGTACTTCCCATTACAAACAATCAATAGCGTTGAAGGTGATCACCCTATGGCAGCGGCCACACAACTTAAAACCCGCCACCTCACCATGATGGGGCTCGGATCCGCAGTGGGTGCGGGACTCTTCCTGGGCGTGGGCCTAGGCATTCAGGTGTCCGGCACCTCCGTTCTCATCTCCTATGCGGTAGCTGGCGCGCTCATCGCCTTGGTGATGTGGATGCTCGGAGAGATGGCCGCCGCACGCCCTTCGCTGGGCGCTTTCTCCACTTATGCAGGACAGGCTTTTGGGCCGTGGGCCAGGTTTACGTTGGGCTGGATTTACTGGTTCATGCTGGTCATGGTGATGGGCGCGGAGATTACCGGTGCTGCGGCCATCATCTCGAATTGGTTCGGGGTCGATCCGTGGATACCGGCTTTGGTGGCTGTGGTGTTCTTCGCCGTGGTCAACTTTGCCGCCGTGGGTGGTTTCGGCGAATTCGAGTTCTGGTTCGCCATCATCAAGGTGGCCACCATCGTGGCCTTCCTGGGCGTCGGCGTGCTCATGGCTTTGGGAATCCTGCCCGGAATGGACCTCTCCTTGGCAGGGCACAACTTTACAGAGAACTTCCTGCCCAACGGCGGCCCAGGCTTTGCTGCCGGCCTGCTCGCCGTGGCTTTCGCTTTCGGCGGCATCGAGCTGGTCACCATTGCCGCCGCCGAGTCCGAGGATCCAGCGCACAACGTCACCACTGCGGTGCGCGCCATTATCGTGCGCATCATGGTCTTCTACATCGGTTCCATCCTGGTTATCACCCTGGCCTTGCCTTTCAGCTCCATCCAGGACGCCGACGTCGCCGCGGACTCGCCCTTCACACTGGTCCTCGCCGCCGCGAAAATCCCCTTCGCTGCGGGATTCATGGAAGCTATCATCGCCCTAGCGCTGCTCTCTGCCTTCAACGCACAGATCTACGCCACCTCCCGCCTGGTCTATGACATGGCGAAGGACCATAGCGCGCACCACATCTTCCTTCGGACGAACGCCTCCGGTTCCCCCATTTTTGCGGTGGTGCTCTCCATCATCTTCGCCTTTGCATCGGTGGTGCTGCAGTACTGGAACCCGCCGGGATTGTTGGCCTTCCTCTTCAACGCGGTTGGCGGCTGCCTGCTGGTCATCTGGTGTTTCATCGTGGCCTCCTATATCAAGCTGCACCCACAGATGAAGGCCAACGGCGAGCTCACGACGCTGCGCGTCCCAGGCTTCCCGTGGCTGCCGTGGCTCACCGCCCTAGCACTGGTCGGCCTCACAATTCTTATGCTTTTCGACGCCTCCGCCCGCAACCAAGTCCTCGCCGTCCTCATCCTGACCGTGGCCCTGGTTGTGATCTTCCACCTACTACCGGGTAACTCACGGCGCACGACAGAGGCGTAGCTGCTAGGGTGTGAGCCTATGACTTCAGCATCCGCACGCGGCCTGGCAACCATTACCCACGACGGCACCGTCCTGGACGTTTGGTTCCCGGCAGTTCACACCGATATTTCTGTAGACGCCAGCGGCACCGAGCGCTTGGAGGAGGTTCCGCAGCAGTTCGCTGACCTGGTTGGCCCCGATGAGGAGCGCGGCGTCGCCCGCATCGCCGTGGAGACTAAGATTGCAGACCTTGACGCAGCACCTGCCGATACCTACGACGCTTACCTGCGCCTGCACCTGCTCTCTCACCGCGCAGTCAAGCCTCACGGCCTGAACGTGGACGGGATCTTCGGCAAGCTGGCCAACGTGGTGTGGACCAACTACGGCCCCTGCGCGGTTGCCGATTTCCAGATGGTCCGCGGCCGCCTCGCCTCCCGCGGCCCGGTCGTGGTCTACTCCGTGGATAAGTTCCCGCGCATGGTGGACTACGTCGTCCCGTCCGGCGTGCGCATTGGTGACGCCGACCGCGTTCGTCTCGGCGCCCACCTCGCCGAGGGTACGACCGTGATGCACGAGGGCTTCGTCAACTTCAACGCCGGCACCCTGGGCGCCTCCATGGTCGAGGGCCGCATCTCCGCAGGTGTTGTCGTAGGCGATGGTTCCGATATCGGCGGCGGCGCCTCCATCATGGGCACCCTCTCCGGCGGCGGCAAGGAGGTCATCTCCATCGGTGAGCGCTGCCTGCTCGGCGCGAACTCGGGCGTGGGCATTTCGCTTGGCGACGACTCCGTCGTCGAAGCCGGCCTCTACGTCACCGCCGGCACCAAGATTGCGGTCTTTGGCAAGATTGCGCAGGCACTAGGCCTGTCCGAGGGCGAGACCGTCAAGGGCTCTAAGCTCTCCGGCGTCTCCGGCGTGCTGCTGCGCCGCAACTCCGTCACCGGCGCCGTCGAGGCCGTGGACTGGAAGTCTGAGGCTGTGGCCCTCAACGAGGACCTGCACAAGAACTAAGCACTGCTGCTTGAGGCCCCCGTTTCTGCGGGGGCCTTTCGCGATCGTGGACTTAAGCCCTCCGCATTGTGCACAAGCGCTATAAAATGGCCCCTTTATGCCCAAACGCCTTGGCAGCTGCCTACAATGCTAAAGGTGACTGCTCAAAACGATTCCTCTCCTAGCTCACTCGGCAGCGGCTTGAAAGTCCGCCACCTGACCATGATGGGGCTGGGCTCCACTATCGGTGCCGGTCTTTTCCTAGGCACCGGCGTAGGTATTTCCGCCGCCGGTCCCGCGGTTCTCTTGGCCTACCTCATCGCTGGCTTCCTTGCCATCTTGGTCATGCAAATGCTCGGTGAAATGGGCACGGTCATCCCCGCTTCCGGTTCCTTCTCCGAATACGCCGAGCACGGTATCGGACGCTGGGCAGGCTTCACGCAAGGCTGGATTTATTGGCTTGCCACCGTCGCCGTCCTCGGCGCGGAAATTACGGGCGCTGCTGGTTTCATCGGCGCATGGTTCGACTGCCCGCCGTGGATCCCCGCGGCCATCTGCGTGGCGCTCTTTGGCACCATCAACCTCTTGCGCGTGCGCTTGTTCGGCGAGTTCGAGTACTGGTTCGCTTTCATCAAGGTCGCCGTCATCATTGCCTTCCTTGTCATCGGTGCGCTGCTGATCTTCGGGCTGCTTCCTGGCCACACCTTCATCGGGACGTCCGTCTTCCTTGCCGACGGCTTCATGCCCAACGGCCTCGGCGGCGTGGCCGCCGGCCTGCTCGCCGTGGCCTTCGCCTTTGGCGGCATCGAGGTCGTCGCCATCGCTGCGGCGGAATCCGAGGACCCCGAGAAGTCCCTCGTCAACGCGGTGCGCACCACCATTACTCGCATTTCGGTCTTCTACTTGGGCTCCGTCCTCGTCATCACCTTCCTCCTTCCCTACTCTTCGCTCGGCTCCGCGCAGTCTGCCGCCGAGTCTCCGTTCACCATGGTCTTGGACCGGGCTGGAATCCCTGGTGCTGCGGCCATCATGGAAGTGGTCATCGTGCTCGCGCTACTCTCCGCGTTCAACGCGCAGATCTACGCCTCCTCCCGCATGATGCACTCGCTGGCTAGCCGCGGCGAAGCCCCCAAACTCTTCGCGTCGACAGACCGCCGCGGCGTGCCAACTGCCGCCATTGCGCTGTCGGTCATCCTCTCCGCAGTCATGGTTGTTCTCAACTATGCGGATACCGGATGGCTGCTGTCCTTCATGCTGAACGCCGCTGGTGCTTCGCTGCTCATCGTGTGGGTCTTCATTGCAGTGAGCCAGTTGCGCCTGCGCCCGCAGCTCGAGGCCATCCACCCGCTGCCGGTCCGCATGTGGGCCTACCCCTACCTGACGTGGTTCGCGCTGGCATTGTTTACAGCTATTGCGGTGCTCATGCTTAGCGACGCCTCCGCCCGCATCCAGCTCTACTCCGCCGCCGCCATGTTCGCTGTGCTCGCTGTCGCGGGCGTGATCAACGCTAAGGCCCGCGGAATCTCCCCGACCGCGCGCCTGCCGCTACCGACAGCCGAGGAGCTGAAGGCCCGCTAGCCGCCCCTCCCGCTGCCGCTCCACTCCCTTCGCGTCCCTTCCTCACTCCTCCTCGCAGCCACCCCACCCCCTTCGCGCTCACCGGCGCACTGCGTAGCACCGTTTCTTCGATCCCTGTGGCCGCCAAGGGCATGCCGCATGAGCTGTCACCCCAGCAAGCGCCCTTCGCGCTCACCAACGAAGGGCGGACAATGACAGGCGCCTGCCCCGTGAGCGCAAAAGGTAGGTGGACCCGAACGGCGCTCGATGCAATTCCCAACCTCACCGATGCAATTCCCGACCAAGCCTATGCCCTTCGCGGTCACCGCCGAAAGCTCTAGCAGCTAATCAGCGAGCTCGGTGAGCGCCAAGGGCGCGGAGGGATTTAAGGGGCTGTGTTGGTCGACAACGCCGAATCGATGCGGCGATCCGAACACTGCAAAGCCCAAACGATAGGGAATGCGCTAGACAGGAAGACGACGCGTCAACATAAACCCTCAAAATCTGGCTTTTGAGGCAGGGTTATCCACAGGCGGAGAATTGACTATCGACTCGTCGCCAAGCACTGCATACCTTGAGTTTTATGAAGGCATGGACTACCGCGGAGCTCCGCGAGATGGGGTTGAGCAAGGAGGCAATCCGGCGGAAGCTTCGCGCGGGAAAGCTGTTTCGCGTGCATCGGGGGATTTATAGCGATGAGTGGTCGCCGTTAGCTGTGGCACAAGCTCTGGCTCACGGGCTGAGTCGAATACATTTCACGGGTAAGACCGCGCAGGAGATTCACTTGGGGCGGAATTTGACGTTTCCGCTGGAGGCCGAGGGGCCACGAACGCTCAAGGGGAAGAACTTTCGGGTGACGCATTCGCGGCTTTCGGCCACAACCCTGGTCAACGGACTTCCGGTCATTCAGGTTCTCTGGGCGGCGCGGCGAATAGCCGCAGCGTGTGGTCAATTGCTGGAAGAGCATTATCGCGGCAAGACGGGCCCTGAGCGCTTAGACAACGACCGGCGGAGAATGCGTCGGATTCCCCGGCGTCTAAAGGAGGCTATTCGCCACACACCCATCGGCGCGGACAGTGTGCCGGAGCGCCAACTCAGTCGAAGACTGCGCACGACCGGAATCTTCCCTGAACACAATGCGCTCATCGCGGGCTACCGCTTTGACTTGAAGATTGGCAAGCTCATCGTCGAAGTCGACGGTTGGGAATACCACAAGGATGGCAGGGCTTTTCAAGCAGACCGTACGAAGCAGAATGCGGCCGTGGCACATGGATATACGGTTTTGCGCTTTACTGCCGACGATATCCGCTACCACCTCGACGATGCAGTTCTACTCATCAAAACCACACTTGAACAGCTCAAAGGCCGTAAACCGAAGCTGCCGGCTGTGGTGATGCAGCCCTACTGGACATGGCATGTTTGCATGTAACTCTTGCTCTACTGACAAGTTTTCTTTACACTAAGACATGTAAGCACGACACATCGTAAAGGAGACCAGATGGCCGAGCACCAAAACATGGTTCGCAAATGGCGTCGGTGGCTCGAGATGTCACAAGCTGACCTCGCTGAACGGGCGGGCGTTTCCCGTCAAACTATCGCCAATATCGAACGCGGCAACTACTCCCCCTCCGTCTACCTAGCGCTAGACATCTGCCGCGAACTAGGAAAAACCGTCGAAGAAGTCTTTGGAGATGAACAACATGATTAACGCCCTGGCCAACTACACCCTCAACGAGATCGAACGCGCCTCCCGCGACGAATACGAACGCGAAACCTTTTACAAAGCCTGCGCCGTCGCAGCGCCGCCTGTGCAGTTCTTGGAGCTCGTCATCGCTGCCATCCTTGCTTGGGTACTTCCCGGCCAGATGAGCATGTTGTGTTTCCTCGCCATAGTGCCGTCTGTCATCGGCAATGCCATCGGCACGGCGTGGCTGCGAAAACGCGTCGCTACCCCGCTTGTGGGTCGTAATTGGTCCGCCATGGCCGTTTACTTAATACCGGCAATCGCGATGTTCGCGGGAATCGCCTATAACGCCTATGCGCCTGCCGACGGCCACAATCCCACCGCTTATCTAGCCGGCACCGCAGTTGGCGCTATCGCCGTTCTCATCCTCGCCCCATTCATCCGCCGCCATCAGCACCGCCGCGACCAAGAGCGCCTCGACGCCGAGCTCGACGACTAGGCAGCTCTTCCCCGCCCACCTTCCTCCATCCCGCCCTTCGCGCTCACCGCGGACGGCGGGTTCCTCTATTTTGCAGGCGCCGGTGAGCGCCAAGGGAGAATAGGGCCACGCCGAACCAGGCGTCGAAGTGCATCTCACCCCGCCATCTCACCGGTCAAACCGCTAACACGCCCTTTCACGCTCACCGGCAGCAGTAGCTACCGAATCTATTGGACGCCCGTGAGCGCGAAGGAGGCATTTCCACCAATTACCCCTAAGCGCTCACCAGGGCGATGGAGCGCTGCCTCGTCGTGTTTCCGGTGAGCGCGAAGGGAGCATGTGCTTGCCGACGCCCCCTTCCCGCTCACCGCAGCATCGAAAAGACCCCACCGGCCGTCGCTGGTGAGCGCGAAGGGTCGATTTTAAGCCGGTTCGGTCTCGTGGACCACGACCGGCGCCTTGGGCTTCGAGCGGAAGGTCCACAGCTTGTTGAAGATGAAGTTAATCGGCATGGCTACCACGATTGAGATGGCATTGGCCCAGTAATACATCGTGCGGAAGCCCGTGGAGTCATTGAAAATATCGGGCGGCAGTTGCAACGGCGAGGTCGGATTCATCAGCAAGTACTGCACAGCAAGAGTCACCAAATACGCGCCAATGCCCGTAATGAGGAACGGGAAGAAACCCCGCAACCACGAGACTTTGCTAACGGATTTAAAAGTCCACATGCGGTTGAGCTGGTAATTCCACGTATTCGCAACGAGGAAGGCGATGGTGGAAAAGAGCATAAACCAGCGCACGTGAAACTGGGTGCCGAAGAGGTTGAACATCGCGTCATGCGGCGTAGCGCCGAACCAGGACAATCCACACTTTGCGGCCAGGATTGAAACTGCAATATTGACCAACGCGCCCGAACCGCCAACCAGACCGAACTTAATGAACTGGCCAAAATTCGAGGCAAAGCGAGCAAAGCTCAGATCCGCCATGGACACGCCCTTCGTACAAAATGCTCAATTATGATGAATAAAACTTCGTTTGAGTTTAGTCCCTCATTCAGCACAAACTAAAACGCACGCCGCATTAGCGCCCAATCTCACAGCTGAAACTCACGCTTGCGGCCGGTAACTGGATCGCTAAAACTCAAAGCGACATGGGAAAGCAGCAGCGGCGTGGAGAAATCATAAAGGTCCAAGCCTCGATCCACGGGATAAGTATCATCCCCCACAATCGGATGTCCCAGGTGGTTAAGTACCACGCGAATCTGGTGGGTATGGCCGGTGAGCGGCCAGACATCGGCAGTCGTTCCACTAGCGCTCACTCGTGTCACCGTAGGCGTACCGGTGGAATCCACGCGGATCTGGCGTTCACCACGCACGCGCCGCATACCCAGCCGTACAGTGCCGTCGAAGGAGAAGGGCGCGGCCACCTGAGCCCGGTAGTGCTTCACCACCGCACGCTCCTGAAAAAGTTGCTGATACGCAGCGCGCGAGTGGGGATTGCGCGAGCACAGCACCAACCCCGAAGTCAACCGGTCCAGCCTGTGCAGCGGCACGATGGAGTCCTCATTAAAGTCCACGCGCAAGCGTGTCTGGAGCGTCTCGCGGACGATGCGCCCATTCGACGTCGTGGGTAAGAAGTGCGGCTTGTCCGCGACTATCAGGTCCCCGTCCTCATATACCACCCGGTAGTCAAAGGGAATGGGCTCTTCGGAAGGTACCGAGGGGTGATACCACGCCAGCGTAGGGCCAGGCAACACCGTGCCAGGCTCCAAGTGAGTACCAGGAGAAAACGCGGAATCGCCCGCCTCACCTGCCCAATAGGTAGGTGAGGCGGGCACGATGCCGGTGAGCATCACCTTGCGCGGGCTAATTCCCTCCCGCGCCGGCGGGCGAAAGGCCACTTACTCAGCCAAGCGCGCGACGGCCGCCGCGATGCGCTCGTCCGTACCGTTGAGGCCAATGCGCACGAACTGCTCGCCTGCTGGGCCATAGAAGTCACCCGGTGCAACGAGGATGCCGCGCTCGGCCAGCCAGTCGACGGTCTCGCGGCAGTTCTCACCGCGCGTTGCCCACAGGTAGAGCCCAGCCTCGGAGTGCTCGATCCTAAAACCAGCTCCAGTCAGCGCCCGCATGAGATCCACACGGCGCGCGGCGTAGCGTTGGCGCTGGAGGGCTTCGGAGGGGTCGTCGTCAAGCGCGGCAACCATCGCCGCCTGGATGGGGCCTGGCACAATGAGCCCCGCGTGCTTACGCAGCTCCAGCAGCTCCGCGATGAGCTTGGCATCGCCCGCAAAGAATCCGGCGCGATAGGAGGCCATGTTCGCGCTCTTGGACAGCGAATGCATGGCGATAAGCCCGGTATTGTCGCCATCGGTCACGCGCGGGTCCAAGATGGACACCGGCGGGTTCTCATCATCCCAACCCAAGCCCATGTAGCACTCGTCCGAGGCCACGATGGCATTGTTCGCGCGCGCCCAAGCGACGATTTCGCGCAGCTTCTCGACGCCCAGCACCCTGCCCGTCGGATTCGACGGCGAGTTGATGAACACGAGCGACGCATCCTGGAAATCCTCGTCGGCGCGCAACGGCTTAGCACCGGCCAAGAGGGCGCCGACTTCATAGGTGGGGTAAGCCACCGTCGGGAAAGCCACGGTCTCACCGCGCATGCCCAGCAAAGTGGGCAGCCAGGCGATAGCCTCCTTGGTGCCGATGACCGGTAGCACCGCGTCCACGTTCATGGTGTAGCGGCGCTCAAGTGCCTTCGCGATGGCCTCGCGCAGCTCCGGAGTGCCCTGAGTCTGCGGATAGCCGGGAGCCTCGGCCGCTGCGGACAGCGCTAACTGCACGCCAGGGGCAACTGGATCAACGGGATTGCCCACCGATAGGTCAACGATCCCGTCCGGATGTGCCTGGGCTTTCTTCTTGGCGCCGGCGAGCGAGTTCCACGGAAAATCCGGAAGCGTGCGTCCAAGCGGCGTGCGGCTCATGCTCTACTCCTGGTTCTGGGGTGGGAGCTTAGCGATCATCGGGACGTCAAAGTCCTGCGGTCCAAGTGCTGCCGCGCCACCCGGGGAGCCGAGATCATCAAAGAAGGCGGCATTGGCATCGTTGTAGTCCAGCCACTCATCCGGGACGTCATCCTCGTAGAAGATGGCCTCCACCGGGCAAGCCGGCTCGCAGGCGCCGCAGTCCACGCACTCGTCTGGGTGGATGTAGAGCATGCGCTTGCCCTCGTAGATGCAGTCGACCGGGCACTCTTCAACACAGCCGCGGTCCATCACGTCGACGCAGGGCTGCGCGATGGTGTAAGTCATAAGGTGTTTAAACTCCTGTGTGTCACGGGTTTTCTACGAATAACAGTATGCTACTCCGAGGCGAAAAATGGCCAAACGCTGCCCGCGATTCCCGCAGCGAACAGCAGCAGGCTGAGAATATTATTGGCCAGCAGACTGCCATCCCCGATGGCGGCTCCCAGCATGAATGCGAGAAAACCACCCACCCAGGCCAGTCCTGGCACGCCTGCGATGTAGGGATTCTCACTCCACAGACGCGCTGTGCGGGTCAACACCCCGTTGAACCAGAAGGCGATGAGGATGGTGATGGGAAAGGCCATCCCGGACTCGCCAGGCCACGGCAGACGCGCGGTGAGATACACCACCTCGAGGGTCAGCGAGCAGAGCGCTCCCAAGACCAGCCACACCAGGCCACCTATTTGCTCACCCCGGGAGAAATCAGTGCGAATGGCGCGCTCGCTCACTTCTCCCCCAGCAATGAATCCTGCGGCTCTCCCTGGCCAAGCTGGTAGAACTCCTGGCGCAGCAGCGGCATCGTGAGCAGATTGGACAAGGCATAGGCTGCGGGGACTTGGGCGGGATCCTTAAGCCCCGCCTGGGCGGCGTGGGGGTTGACGGTGGTGAGGGAGCCGTCGGCAAGCCAGATCTGCGTGGCGTGGGCCAGCATCGCGGCGCGCTTGGCAGCAAGTGCTGCGTCGCTGAGTTCGTAGGTCACGTCGCAGCCAGCGTTGGTGAAGTTGTCCAGGTACGCCTTGTCCGGCAAGTTCCAGCCTTCGGGCGGCGTAAGGGCCTCGAGGCCGCGATAGTGCGCGGCACGCTCAAAGACCGCCCACCAAATGCGCTGCTCTGGTGCGGCGGCCGTGTGCACGGCCTTGTGAACGGCGATGTGGTCTGGGTGACCGTAGCCGCCGTCCGGACCATAGGTCAGCACCGCGTGCGGACGCAGCTGTTCAAGGTGGCCGCGCAATAGCTCTGCGGCTTCCTCCACACGGTTGACCAGGGCCCGCGGGTGCTCATGGGCGGGGGAACCGTCCATCCCGGAATCGCGAAAATGCCCGAAGCCGCCCAGCTGGATTCCTTCAACGCCCAAGGCATCGAGCGCGTGCTTGAGCTCCCAAGCGCGAAACCCGCCCAGCTGATCTGTTTCCGCGAGGCCTTGGTAGGGCTCACCGATGATTTCGCCCTCCTCCCCCAGCGTCGCGGTAATCACGGTGACCTCCGCACCGCGCGCGGACAAGTCTGCCAGCGTGCCGCCGGTAAAAAGCACCTCGTCATCCGGGTGAGCGTGGACAGCTACGACGCGATATCCGGTGAAATCCTTATTCATCATCTTTCCTCCACTGCGGTGCGCTGACAAGACCGGAATCCCAGTCGTGAATGCTTTGTCCGGGGCCAACAATACCCTTGCCCAAAGCGTGGATTCGCACCTCATTAAGCAACGGGACGAAGAGAACTTCTTCTTTGTTGAGGTGCTCCACCTGCTCTTGAGCCGCTGCTGAATCGAGCTTTCCCGACAAAATATCGGTAGCAGTCTTCGCGGACTCTTCAGGGCAGAACTCCGACTGCGTTGCCGCAGGCCGCGTGGGCGTTGCGCACACGAAGTAGTTAGCCAAACTCAGCGCATCGCTGCCGTTTTCGTCCCACGCCACCACGGCATCTACCTTGCCAGCCGGGAGCAAGTCAGAAGTAATGGTGGTCGGGCGTTCGGTGACGAGCTCCGCGTCGATGGCCTTGGCTTGCAACACGTCCACGATGGTGGTGGCTGCAGCCAGGGCAGTTGGATTGAGGGGATCCGCGGCGATGCGCACGGGTTTGCGGCCCGCACGCTCACGCAGCGGGGCAAGTTCTGCGTTGCTATCGAAGGGATTCTCCCCCGGTTCGAGCTCCGAAGCGCGGCCGGTGGCAAGCCGGGCCAGCTGGTCGGTGTTGAGCAGCGAAGCCAAGGCGCGGCGTTGCGGCTGTTCCTCGAGTGCGCCCTCGGCGGCCGACATCTCCAGGCGGAGCTGACGCTGCCGGGTCACCACACCGGTATTGACGTTGCTGAGCAGGCTCAAATTCTCCAGGGTGGTCTGCTGCGGGGTGAAGTCAGCAAACCCAATCTGGTGCGAGCGCAGCATGTTCACCGCCTGTGCGGTATCGCGCACAGCGCGCAATTGGATCACGTCGATATGTGCGGGATCCTCTCCCCAGAACCGGTCATTGCGGTTAAGCGTGATAATCCCTCGCCCGCGGTCCATCCCTTCTACGAGGTAGCGTCCAGCAGAGGCTGGGATACCCTCAGCTAAGGCCGAGGTGAAGTCCTTGTCCTCCAGCACATGGGAGGGCAATAGGTGGGCAAAGAGCTTGTGCCAGTCCTCCACGCGGTGGTCGAAGTCCACGGTGACCACTCGCCCATTACCGGAAGTCCGCACGGCCGAAATTGCCCGGTAACCGGACACGTTTTTAGCGCCCGGAGTGCGCGTGATCTGGGACCACAAATAATTGAAGTCAGAGCCTGTGATCGGCGTCCCATCGGACCATTGCGCTGGCGCGGCGATGGTGTAGCGCACTCGCATGGCAATGCTGCCCGGAGCGTCGATTTCCTCGGCGGATTCGAGGACATCCGTGTCCATCTGGTCCCCGTGGAAGGCCGAGGGCAGCACTAGCTCCGCGATTTGGTTGACCAGTTCCGAATTATTCGCCACGAGGTGCGGGTTAAGCCCGCCGCGCAGCGGGTCCACCCCAATGGCCACGGTGCTGCGCTTCGGCAGTGCGTCTTCCTCGGGTGCTTTCTCCGGCGGCGGACTGGTGGTGCTTGAGTTCGTGGGCGTGGCGCTGCGATCTTCCTCGTCCACAACCGGCGGCGGCCCGGGGTTGGCTTGGCATGCAGTCAGCACGGCGGCTGCGAGAATGACTCCGAGCCGGGGCAGGAAACGGTCCACTCCACACAACCTTTACGTCCGGAAAACTCTTCCGCGCTATTTTAATACCCCGGGGCAGGTGGTCCTAGCGGTGGGGCGCCGCTTGGCGACGCCCACAGCGGCCTACTTGTTGAGCTGCTTAGCGCGTGCGGCCGCGCGCTTGCGGTCGGTGGCAGACAGTTCAACCTTGCGCACGCGCAGGACCTTCGGGCCCACCTCGACGCACTCGTCGGTGCCACAGAACTCCAGAGCCTCGTCGAGGGACAGGGTCTTGGCCTTAGCCAGCGTGACGGTGGCGTCGGCGGTGGCGGAGCGCATGTTGGTCAGCTTCTTTTCCTTGGTGATGTTGATGTCCATATCCTCATCACGGTTGTTGGCACCGACGACCATGCCCTCATAGGCCTCCATGCCCGGCTCCACGAAGAAGTCACCGCGGTCTGCCAGCTGCTGCAGAGCATAAGCGGTGATCTGGCCGGAACGGTCGGCCACGAGCGAGCCGGTCGGGCGAGCCTTGATGTCTCCGGCCCACACGTCGAGACCATCGGAGATGGAGTTAGCGATACCGGAACCGCGGGTCTCCGTCAGGAACTGGGTGCGGAAACCGATCAGGCCGCGCGCTGGGACGCGGAAGACCATGCGCACCCAGTCGCCCTCGCGGACATCCATTGACTGCATCTGGCCCTTGCGGGAGGCCAGCAACTGGGTGATAGCACCCTGGAATTCCGATGGGGAGTCGATGGTGAGCATCTCGTAGGGCTCCATGGTCTTTCCATCGATGACCTGGGTCACCACCTGTGGCTTGCCGACGGTCAGCTCGAAGCCCTCGCGGCGCATATTCTCGATGAGCACGGACAGTGCCATCTCGCCACGGCCCTGAACCTCCCAAGCATCGGGACGCTCAGTCGGCAGCACCTTGATGGAGACGTTACCGATGAGCTCCTGGTCCAAGCGGGCCTTGACCATGCGGGCGGTGAGCTTGTCGCCGCCGCCCTGGCCTGCCATCGGGGAGGTGTTCACGCCGATGGTCATGGAGATAGCCGGCTCGTCGACCTTAATGCGCGGCAGCGGCTTCGGGTCCTCGACGTCGGCGATGGTGTCACCGATCATAATGTCGGAGATACCGGAGATGGCCACGATGTCACCGGCGATGGCCTCGGTGTCCGGCTGACGCTCGAAGCCGACGGTGCGCAGCAGCTCGGCCACCTTGACCTGCTTGACGTGCATCTCGCCCTCGTCGTCGTAGTGCATCCAGGCCACCTGCTGGCCCTTCTTGATGGTGCCGGAGTAGATGCGCAGCAGTGCGATACGCCCCAGGAAGTCGTCGGAGTCCAGGTTAGTCACGTGGGCCTGCAGCGGAGCGTCGACCTTGGCGGAGGGCTCAGGGAGGACTTCGTAGATGACGTCGAAAAGCGCCTGCAGGTCGTCGGCGTTAGGAACGTTGCCGTCACCCGGGTTTTCGGTCGAGGCCTTGCCCTCGCGGCCGGAAGCGTAGAGAACCGGCAGATCCAAGAGTTCCTCGGCAGCGGCTGCTTCCTCATCTTCGAGGCCGGCAGCGATTTCCAGCAGAAGATCCTGTGCTTCGGTGACGACCTCGTCGATACGGGCGTCGGGGCGGTCGGTCTTATTCACGCAGATGATGACCGGCAGCTTGGCTTCCAGTGCCTTGGTGAGAACGAAGCGGGTCTGCGGGAGGGGGCCTTCGGAGGCGTCGACAAGCAGCACGACGCCGTCCACCATGGAGATACCGCGCTCGACCTCGCCGCCGAAGTCGGCGTGGCCCGGGGTGTCGATGACGTTGATGATGAGGTCCCCGCCGTCCTTGCCCAGGCCCTTGCGGTGAATGGCGGTGTTCTTCGCCAGAATGGTGATGCCGCGCTCGCGCTCCTGATCATTGGAGTCCATGACGCGGTCCGAGTGTTCGCCATGGTCGCCGAAAGCGCCGGACTGCTCCAGCATTCCGTTGACGAGGGTGGTTTTACCGTGGTCAACGTGTGCGACGATGGCTACGTTACGGAACTCAGTATTACTCACGTGTGGGGTGCTCCTTTAAAGCATGATGCGTTAGCGGTATGAACGGCCCTTAAATATACTCTCTAGCTCTTTCATGTGCAGCATCGTGCGCATCGCGCGCTTTAGCGCGCGATGTAACGAAACGATATCAACAGCCGACATACCGCACAGTAGGTCTCTATTTAGAGTTGACTACGCCAAAAAAGTGAATATTGTGGCAGCAGATACTATTGTGACGCATGTGATTTAGTTTCCTGCCGCCACGTTCCCATACCCAAACACAAGGATTTTCCATGGCCCTTTCCGAACAGCGCTCTTCCCGCTCCGCCCGCCGTGGCGTCGCTGGACTAACTGCTGCCGTGATGATGGGCTTCCTCAGCATCACGCCAGCACATGCCGGCGCCCCCGATCTCTCCTCGCTGGTGAACATTCCACAGAGCAGTAACCCGCTGGACAGCCTCGGCCGCCCCACCCCGGAGACGCAGGAGCGTGTTCGCGCTTTCGCGGCACAGCCATGGATCCCACAGGAGGCCCGCAGCGCCATCCTCACCGCCCTTAACTTCTCCGCCGGTGACGGCGGCGAAGGCGGTGTGGCCATGCCGGAGGGAAACAACCCCGGCTTCCGCCAGTTCTACTGGCCTACGGTCTCCGCGCAGTGCATCGGCGGGCAGGGCGATTCGGTGGGCTCCGCCATCGCCGTGCCTGGCCCGACCGATATGCCGGCCCCAGGCGCAGGCGAAGGAGAAACCGTCTTCCTCTTCACCGCGCTAGGCACCCCCACCGCCGCTGAGCAGCAGGGTGCCATGAGCGTCCAGTGGTTCAACCTGGATACCTTCCAGTTCGGCACCACTCCCCTGTTCAACAACGGCATCAACGCCGATGGGCCGACCACGGTCTCGGGCCGCGCAGCAACCGGCAAGGGAACCGTCGTGGCGGTCCTCTCCGGCGCGGTCAACACTGCTGAATCCTCGTGTTCTTTCCCACCTACCGCGGCTTACCTCGAGGTTAACTAATGAGCACTGACCTGCACCCAGTCAAGCAAGAAACCTTTAACACCACCGACAACATCAACGTCGACCCGAAAGGTTTTCAGCGGGAGGTAGACACCTACCGGGTCACCGACTTTGGCCTCTACATGGCCCGCGGCGCTAACCACCCGCGCTTCGGCTACCTCGAATCCTGGTTGCTGCCGGACCTTGGCCTGCGCGCCAATATCTTCCACTTCCGCGAGGGCGTGGATGTCCACCAAGATTTCTACATCGACGTCGCTGATATCGACGTCGACGGTGATGTGTGGACTACCCGCGATCTTTATGTCGACTTGGTCTCCACCTCCGGCGAGCCGGTTGATGTGCTCGACATCGACGAGCTAGCCGCCGCAACCTCCAACGGCCTCATCAGCGCCGAGGAGGCCGAGCGCGCCATGGAGCGCACGCTTACCGCCGTCGAGGGCATCACGCGCTACGGCGATGACGCCATGAGCTGGCTGCGCACGCTGGGCATGGACCTTACTTGGGCAGAGAATGTGGAGCTCGTTCCTGCCGAGTAGCCTAGGGTAAACACTTACCCCTACACCACAAGGATGTGAGCCATGGCCGGTGGCCTTTTTGCCCTGCTTGATGACGTCGCCCTGATCGCCCGCTCCGCTGCCTCCAGCGTCGACGACGTAGCAGCATTGGCCGGAAAGACCTCGGTGAAAGCAGCGGGAGTCGTCGTCGATGACGCCGCTGTCACGCCCCAATACGTCCAAGGCGTCAAACCGCAGCGTGAGCTGCCGATGATTTGGCGAATTACCAAGGGCTCGCTCATCAACAAGCTCGTCATCATCCTGCCTATTGCCCTGATCCTGTCCTGGATCGCTCCTTGGGCGCTCACCCCTATCCTCATGTGCGGCGGCACATACCTGTGCTTCGAAGGCGCGGAAAAGATTTTCCATGCTGTCCTCCACCGCGGCGAGGAGGAGGAGCAGACCGTAGAAGAAAAGGGCCCCGACGCCGAAGATTCCCTGGTCAAATCCGCGATCACCACGGACCTCATCCTCTCCGCCGAAATCATGGTGATCTCCCTCAACGAGGTCATCGACCAGCCCTTCTGGCTGCGCCTCGGCGCCTTGGTTGCCGTCGGCATTCTCTTGACCTTAGGTGTTTATGGCGCCGTCGGACTTCTGGTGAAGATGGACGATATCGGCCTCGCCCTGCTCAAGCGCCACGATGGCGATTCGGCCGTGGGTACCGCCCTGGTCAAGGGCATGCCCATCGTGCTCAACATCATCGGCATCATTGGCACCGCCGCCATGCTGTGGGTCGGCGGCCACATCGTGGTCAAGGGCTTGAGCGAGTTCGGTGCTGAGCAGCCCTATGGCTTCATCCATCACGTGACCGAGAGCATCAACAACGGCGCGCTCGCCTGGTTGGCGGACACCGGCTTGTCCATGTTGTGCGGCTTTATTCTCGGCTCCGTTATCGTCACCATCATCATGGCGGTCAAGGCCACCGCGGAGCGCGTTAAATAAACATCGCGAGGGACACTGCCATGACCGCCATACCAGCGATGAGGCCGTAGATGGCGCAATGGTGTTCGCCGGTCTCCTCCGCCGTGGGCAAAAGCTCATCCAGGGAGATGAACACCATGATTCCTGCGATGACGGCAAAGCTTATGCCAAACGTCATCGGGCCAATGAACGGCATAAGCAGAGCGAATCCGATAATGGCGCCGACAGGCTCAGCGAGCCCAGAAATCGTGGCCCACCAAAATGCCTTCGTGCGCGATCCCATGGCGCTGCGCAAGGGAACCGCAACCGCAATACCTTCCGGAATGTTGTGGATGGCGATGGCCACGGCGACAGGGATCGCAATCTCGGGGGCTTCGAGGCCCGAGAGAAATGTGGCAAATCCCTCGGGGAAGTTGTGGATGGCCAGCGCGAAGGCGGTGAACATGCCGGTCTTCATCAGCCTCTTGCGGCGTGCTTCTTCCTCTGTCGTGGCCGGCTCGTGCGGGTTAATCTCCTCGGGAACGAGGCGGTCGATAATGGCGATGACCGCAATGCCGGCGAAGAACGCCGCCATCATCGTCCACGTGGCAGTGGCCTCTCCCCCAAGGGTGCTTTCCAGCTTCTCTAGGGACTGCGGCAGGATCTCCATAAAGGAGACGTAGAGCATTACGCCCGCAGACAACCCCAGGGCTGCGGCCATAAACTTCGGCCCGGGCTCGCGCTTGCCGACGGCCAGGGCGGCACCGATGGACGTCGACAAGCCAGACAACAGCACGAGGCTGAAAGCAAAGGCGATGGTGGCTAGATCCATAGTGGGAAACTATAGCCTGTCTGTGCTGTCCTCTGGCGGTAGCGCAAGTGACTCGCCGTCCTTGACTGTCGGGTCGTCGTCGGTGTACTCGCCGGTTTCGTAGTCATAGCCTACCGCGTGTCCTTCTTCATCCGTGCGCGCGTACCACTCGGTGACTTCCGCCGCGGTGGAATCAAAGTCTGCGCCAGTGGCGTAGGCGGAATCATCCGTTGTGGGCTCAATGGCCAACGCAAAGTTGTCGCCGTGTTCCCGCACGCCGTGGATGATGGCATTGGACACTGCTTGTTCTTCATAGAACGTACGGATCGCGGCGGGGTCGTGACGCAACTCCCGAATCAACGCGATGCACATGAGCACAATGATGACCGCGAAAGGCAATGCAGTCACGGTGATGAGGTTCTGGAGGCCTTGCAGCGCATTACGGCCGCCCGCGAGAAGAATCACTACGGCGATTCCCGCCATACACATGACCCAGAAGATGGTGACCCCGGGCTTCGGCTTAGGGTTGCCGCGTTGCGTGAGCTGTGAATTCACGATGGACGCGGAATCCGCCGTGGTGATGAAGAAGACGATGAGCATGACGAGCACGAGCGGCGCCATGATCTGCGACCCCGGCAGGTGATCCAGAACGGTGAAGAAGATATCTTCTGCAGGCGGCATGGAATCAATCGTCCCATCGGGAGCAATATCTCCGTCGCGACGCTGCAGCCAGATTGTCGTTCCGCCCAGGATGGTGAAAGCACACACGATGATGGCGGAAGGAATAAGCAAGACGCCCACAATGTACTGGCGGATGGTACGCCCGCGCGAGATCTTGGCCACGAACACGCCAACGAAGGGCGCCCAGGACACCCACCAGGCCCAGTAGAACGTGGTCCACGAGGACAGGAACGACACCATCTCTTCGCCTTGTCCCATGTTGGCGGAGAGCATGCTCGGCATCTCATCGAGGTACTCAATGATGACGGCGGGCAGCATGTTGGCCAGGAAGGCGGTGGGCCCCACGACAAAGAAGAAGACCGCGAGCCCGAGCGCCAAGACAAGGTTGATGTTGGATAGCCAGCGGATTCCTTTCGATACACCCGAGACCGCGGAGAAGATCGTGCCGATGGACAGCACTATGATGATGACCAGCGCCGCCGTGTTGCCCGTGGTTGACCAGCCGCTGACGATTTCCACGCCGCGACCGATCTGCAAAGCTCCAATACCGAGCGTTGCCGCGGTGCCAAAAAGTGTGGCGATGATTGCTAGCCCGTCGATGATGCGCGCGGGCATGGAGTCCGTCTCGCGGTTGCCAAAAAGCGGCATGAGGATAGAACTCATCAACGGCACTCGCCCGCGGCGGTAGGACACGTAGGCCACACACAGTCCGACGATGGCATAGATTGCCCACGCATTGATTCCCCAGTGCATCGCTGCTTGAGCCATCGCACCCATGACGGCTTCATCGCTGGCGGCCTCATAAGCGCCGGGCCGGGGTGACAGGTAGTAGCTCAGCGGCTCAAAGGGGCCGAAGAAGATAATTCCGATGCCGATGCCGGCTCCAAAGAGCATCGCTGCCCAGCTCACAGTAGAGAACTCCGGCTTCTCTCCATCCACGCCCAAGGGAATTTTTCCGTATTTGGAAAAAGCGAGGATGAGGAGCAAGAACATAAGGAATGTTGCCAGCGTGGTAAAGATCCATCCCAGGTTGCGCATGACCCAATCCAAGGCCGCGGAGGAGGCAGTGAAAACCTGCTCGGGCGCGATGACACCCCAGGCAACGAATGCCACAATGAGTCCGCCCACGACGATCAAAATGGGTTTGTCCACCCCATACTTCACCTTTTGGTCTTCGATGGACACGCCCGGAACCAAGGCCGGATGGATGTTGTGCGGATAGATAATATCTTTAAGAATCCGCTTAGCCTCGCGCGTACGCTTCTTGCTCTGATCGGTATTGTTCACCGAACTACGAGAATCAGCCGTGATGGGTCTTCACTCCTTATTCGATATGTTGTTGTTTAAGTCTTCTATCGACCGTATCGGAGATCCGGCTCCTGCGTAAGCTTGAGACAAGTCCGTCGATTCCCATCTGACCCACGAGGTGACTGCCACAACTATGGCGCTGTATCCGCTAGCTCCTTCTTATTTTGGTGTCGAGCACGTCGCGGTTCTTGAGCACGTGAACTTCTCCACCGCGTTGAGCATCCCTGGGTTGGCGCAGGAGCCTGCGCTCGTCGACGTTTCCTTGCTCCCCGACCCCACCACCGGGGGCTGGCGCGTACATTCAGATTTCGGATTCTTGGGTTCACTCGATGGTGCGGAGTCCGCAGAGTATCCCGCCCTAAATCGACTGCGCACGGCGGCGATGAACCCGGCGACGCATGCCACCGTCGACATTGTCGACGGCGAGGTGGAGATCGCCCTCGCCTTGGGGCTCGACCCGTGGATGGTTCCCGCCAACAACCAACCGGCGGGTACCGCGCTGCTCAACGGCGGACAGGGCGCGCTTGTTCGCGTCGCGGAAGGAGAGCTCACCGCATATCAGCTCCGCACGATGGGCACGAAACAGTTCTTCGTGACGCTCGTGCTTCTCGACGACACCGTCCTCGCCACCCACGACAGCCTCGTCCTCGGACCGTGCGCGGTGCTCTCCGATGCCACAGCGCTGGCCGCCGCGTTCGCGGCCACCTCCCAATCCGGTGCCTCCCTTGCCGGCCGTGCTTATGTTGCCGCGGGCCGCATCGCAGTGGACCTTCCGATAGACCCCGCCGAGCTCTTCGCCCCCGCAGTCCCTCCTCTGCCAATCGATCCGAACAAGCCTGCCATCCCGCCAGTGCTCAACCCTAATGCCGATTGGGAGTTCACTGCCCCGGCCGATCCCCTTGCCTCACCGCTGCCGACCGGTCCACGCGCTTTCGTCTCCCCCAAAGACACCTTTTAACTAGCACCTTATGCACTCAACCTAATACACTGACCTGGGATTTCTCCGAAGCCGGCCGCAGATGGTGCCTTTACTTTGGTTTCTTTGCCCCTGCCGCGCGCACGCATCGCTTTCCGTCGACTAGGCGCGTCGCACCCGTGGCGTCGAGGTGCTCCAGCACCGGGATGGCAACCCGGCGCGTCGTTCCAAGTACCTTGCGCGCCTCCGAGAGGGTGAAGGGCTGTTCCAACTGTGAGACCACGGCGAGTGCCTCGCGCGGAGCTGAAGGCAGAAGCACCACACCGTTGGCCAGCCGGAGCAGGCGACCGGCGCGTTCAGCAGCGGCCAGCTCTTTCGGTCCCAGTCCCAGCTCTTTGAGGTCTTCCGCTTCCGGGGCAGCAAAGGGGTCCTCGCGCAGTCGCCGCTCGAGCTCCGCCACTCCCCTCTCCGCGGGGCCGAGGTCGACGGTCTGCCCGGGCATGCGCAGCACGCCATCAACTGTCTCGAGCTTGGCAGCTGCTACCGCTAGGCCTAACAAGGCCGGCTCGGTCAGTCCCAGTGCATCCATGGCCGCTGCCTTCGTCAGCCCCGGGGAGAGCGGATTCGCCTCGGCATGGGCTTCCACAGCCTGAATCAAAGCCCCTTTCCACGCAGTGACCTGACTGGCGGCGATCCACCAGTCGCGGAACTCAATGACTCCCGTCGGCTTCTCTGCCACAGAAAAGCCATCGCGCACAAGACCACGCAGCTCCGCGTAGCCACAGCGCTTGAGCCACTGGGTCGGGTTCGTTGCTTCTAAAGCTTCTAACTCAACAGCGCGCTTCTTGGCATCGCCGCGCCTATTCAATTCAGCTGGGTGTACATCGACCACTACTAAACCGGCCACGACGTGCCGCCCGCCCGGACTGCGCACCACAAACCTATCGAGCAAAGTAAGTGGTAGCGGGCTTTCCAGTGTTAACCGCGCGAACTCACCTCCTAAAGGCCTAAGCCGCGCGCCTACTCCCGCGGTGCCGATGTGCACAACGAGGTTCTGCGGAAGCTCGCTCATGTCAGTACCGAACGTTCGCCGCACATCCACGGTGTCGAGCACACGCCAGCACCCAGGACTAAGCAAGGTATCCCCGCGATGAACCTGGTCCGCGGCCACCCCGCGCAGGTTGAGCGCTACGCGCGTGACGGGTGCAGCGCTGTCCACTGCCCTGTTCTCACTGTGCACCCCACGCACCGTGGCGCGTTGCCCACTGAGCTCAAGGTCATCGCCAACCGAAACCGTCCCGGCCGCCAACGTTCCCGTCACCACGGTTCCAGCGCCCTTCACGCTGAAGGCGCGATCCACCCACAATCGCACGCGCGCCTGCGGATCCGGCGCGGGCATAGCAGCAAGCACGCTATCCAATTCGGCACGCAGCTTCTCCACGCCTTCGCCGGTCTTTGCGGAAACGTAGACAATGGGGGCGTCGGCAAGCGCTGTTCCAGCCAGTTCTGCTTTGACCTGCGCGGCTACCTCTGCCCGGCGGGCAGTATCAGCCCTATCAGCACGAGTCAGCGCCACCACGCCGTGCTCGATTCCCAGGGCACGCAACGCGTCACGATGATCGGTGGACTGCGCCTGCCAGCCTTCATCGGCCGCCACCACAAAGAGAACCACCGATGCCGGCCCCACCCCGGCCAGCATGTTGCCCAAGAACTTCTCGTGCCCCGGCACATCGACAAATGCGACGTCCGCGCCGGAGCCCAGCCTCGTCCACACAAATCCTAAATCGATGGTCAATCCGCGCCGCTTTTCTTCCTCCCAGCGGTCCGGTTCCATCCCCGTCAGCGCCTTGACCAGGCTCGACTTGCCGTGATCCACGTGCCCCGCAGTGGCCACTACATACACCTAGATCACCGCCCGCAATGCCGCGATGAGCTCGGCATCCTGTGCCTCCGGCACACACCGCACATCCACCAGGCAGCGCCCCTGATTCACGCGCGCTACCACAGGAGGCTCACCCAACCGCAACGGCCGTGCCAACTCCTCTGGCAACGCCACGGCCCACCCCGGTAGCGGCACCTCGGGTGCCCCGCCACCGCCGACGCGTCCGGCGTGTTCGACGACCTCACCGCCAACTGCCGCTGCCACCTTCTCCGTGCGCTCGCGGTGGCGCTGCGGATCAATGTGGAGCGCGTCCTGCACGGCGTTGGAGGGCGTGGACAGAGAGGCCTCGAGCGCGTTTAGCCGCAGCTTATCGATGCGCACCGCCCGCGCCAACGGGTGCTTCTTGCACGCAGCAATCGCGTTCTTCGTGCCCACGAGCACCCCGGCCTGCGGGCCGCCGAGCAGCTTATCCCCTGAAAAGAGGACAACGTCGGCGCCATCGCGAAGAGCCTCGCTGGCGGAGGGTTCTGCCGGCAGCGCGTCATCTGGTCTAAGCAACCCCGAACCGATATCCACGATGAGCGGCAAGTCGGTGAGCGCACGAAGCTCAGCAACCGATACCGAAGAAGTGAACCCACTGATCAGGAAGTTGGAGGGATGCACCTTCAAGATGGCTCCCGTGTCCTCCCCCATCGCCCGCTCATAGTCCGCCAGGTGAGTGCGGTTCGTAGCGCCGACCTCGCGCAAGCGGGTGGCCGTGGACTCGATGAGCTCGGGCAAGCGGAATCCCGCGCCAATCTCGATGAGCTCACCGCGGGAGATGATGACTTCCTTGCCAGGGGCCAAGGCCGCCGTAGCCAACAGCAGCGCGGAGGCACCGTTGTTCACTATCAGCGCATCCTCCGCGCCGGGGCATGCAGCCAATACCGCATCAACGGCCGCGCGGCCCCTATCTCGTGAGCGCAGGCCGCTGTCCAGATCCATCTCAACGTCCGTATACGATGCCGCGGACACTAGCGCATCTACCGCTGCCGGCGGTAAAGGAGCCCTGCCCAAGTTCGTGTGGATGATGACGCCAGTGGCGTTGATGACGTGGCGCAAGGAATATGGCTGCACAGCATCGAGCCTGGTGGCCAGCTCCTCCTCAATCTGGGAGGGGGCGAGGGAGCCGGAGCGGGCGTCGGCAAGCACGGCGTCGATGATCCCGCGCACCGAGTGCGGCGCCAGGCGGTGGTGGGCATCCTGCACCGCCGGGTACTGGAGGATCTCATCCATCTTCGGGATAAAGCGGCGGGGGTCAGTCATCAAAGTTCCTCCTAGCTGCGCACATGGCGGAGACGGACAGGAATCGAACCTGCCAGACCGAGATGCTCGGCCTCACCGGTTTTGAAGACCGGGGCGCCCACCAGGACACGTACGCCTCCGTCTGCTCACCTTACACGGGGCTAAAGTAGGACTTATGACTGACATTAAACTTACGTCCTTTGCCGCCGGTGGCGGTTGTGCTTGCAAGATTCCCCCGGGGGAACTCGAGTCTGCTGTGGAGGGCCTCGTGGGCACCGCGGACCCCAACGTGCTGGTCGGGCTTGACGACGGCGACGATGCCTCCGCCGTGCGCATCCCCAACGGCCTGGCGGTCATCTCTACCGCGGATTTCTTCACGCCGATGCTCAATGACCCTTATGACTGGGGCCGCGTGGCTGCTGCCAATGCGCTTTCCGACGTCTACGCCATGGGCGGCACCCCCATCACCGCCATCAACCTGGTTGGCTGGCCACGCGAGGTGCTTGGTCTCGACATTTTGCGCGAGGTTCTGCGCGGCGGCATGGACGTGGCATCTCAGGCCGGCATCTCCATTACCGGCGGTCACTCCATCACCGCACCGGAACCCACCTATGGTTTGGCAGCCACGGGTATCGTCCACCCGGACAAAATCCTGCGCAACGACGCCGCCGAAGCAGGGCTTCCCATCACGCTGACCAAACCGATTGGCGTGGGCATCCTCAATAACAAGCACAAGGCCACCGGCGAGGTTTCCCAAGCCGCGGTGGATTCCATGACCGCGCTTAATCGGGATGCCTCTGCGGCAGCCGTGGCGGCCGGCGTGCGCGCGGCTACCGATGTCACCGGCTTTGGTCTTCTGGGGCATCTCTACAAGATGTGCCGCGCCTCCGGTATAGGCGCAGAGCTGGACTTCTCAGCTGTTCCTGCGATTGAAGGTGCCAAGGATGCCTTGGCGGATGGCTTCATCCCGGGTGGCTCGCGCCGCAATCTGGATTGGGTACGCCCCCACCTCGACACGGATTTGAGCGAGGAAGACTTGATTTTCCTCGCCGATGCCCAAACATCCGGTGGACTCCTCGTCATCGGCGAGGTTCCCGGCTACCCGGTCATTGGCCGGACCGTGCCGGGCGAGGCACGGATTTCTATCCGCTAGTCACCGTCGAATGGCTGAGGCCCTCTGCCCTGCGGCGGGCTTCAGCGCGCCGCTTTTGGGGGCCAATGCTTGTCGACGGATCCTTCACCGCCTCCAGCCCAGCGTTGAGCACGCCAAAGCGCGTGCACGCGGATCCCGCCATGAGCGCCACGCCGGATACCACCGACACGGCGCGGGACTTGGTTGCTGCCGCCACGGCAGCTCCCACTCCGCCGGAGGCGATGAGCCACTCAGAAGCCTTCATGAGTTTTCCGGGGATGCCCGAATGGAGGGGCCGCTTAGGCTCAGGCTCCATGTGGTCTTCCATGATGCGGGTCGCGGCTAGGTCACTGACAGCGGCCGTGATGCCCAGCGCGCGGGCAGGCCCCGCGCTGCTAACCGGGGTAAAGGCCATGGCGGCACCCGCCGCGGCTGCCGACGCCGAGGAAACAAAGACATAGGGCAAGTGCTTCTTCGCATCGTTCCACGTCGGGTTAGAGGTATTAGCCAACAGCACCGCCGTATAGCCCGCTAGCGGCCCTCCAAGAACACCGGCAACAGCACCTGCTGGGCCAGCCGCCTTGTCGAGAAGCCGACGAACCGGCTTTGGCAGCACACCGCCGACCAATGCATCGGCTTCGACAATTGCAGGAAGCGACGCAGCGGAGGCAAAGCTGCCGAGAATCCACGAACCGATGGACATCGGCGACGTCACCTTGAACACGCGGAACATGTTGAGCAACCGCTCCGGGCGCCCCAAGTCAAGGATGAGAAAGACGGATCCCACCGAAGCTGCGGAGAAAGCCGTCAACCGAGTGGAGCGGCGCAACTCCGCATTCCCCGTTGCCTGCGCACCGGCAGCGAGCAATGCCGAGCCTCCGGAAAGACCACCTAAGAACAGGTATCCGCCAATGGGCCACTCCCACGGCGGGGCCTTGACCACGGGCTTGCCGTAATAGGAGGAGAACTCAAAGTCCTCCGCCATGCGTTCTTCTTTAGAACCATCCTGTGCGCCGGCGCCGACGCGGCCACGCCGACGCTTCTTTCCGCCGCCACGACGCCGACGCGGCTCCTGTGGGGGACGGTACTCATCAAACTCGCTCATTTCCGGCCTCCCATCATGAATGCTCCTGCCACAGCCAGCGCCATGCCGCCGATGGCTTTCACGGCCGTCTTGTACATCTGCGGCAAATCCGCCGTGGGCACGCGCGGATCCGGCGGTAGCCCGTAAACCTCTGGGGAATCCAGCAACAAGAAGATTGATCCCGTTCCCCCAACACCATCGTGCGAGTTTGCTCCGTAGAGGCGGGCTTCGGTCAGGCCTTGCTCGTGGAGGACGCGCACGCGCTCCCGCGCTGCGGCAAGCATCTCCTCGTATGGGCCGAATTGGATGGAGTCCGTCGGGCAGGTCTTGGCGCAGGCAGGCTGCTCACCAATTTTCAGGCGGTCGTAGCACATGGTGCACTTCTGGGCCACGCCCAGATTTTTAATGGGCATGGCCTGTCCCGGTGTATGGTCGGGGCCCTGCGGCTTGAGTTGCTTCAGCTTTGCCAACACGTTTACGCCCGCGTGGTCTGGAACCTGGTAGTCCACGGTGGCCGTTTTATCCGCCTTCAGCGTCACGCCGCCGTCATCGCGGCGCTCAATCACGCCGAACGGACAACCGGCCACGCATGTCCCGCACCCATTGCACACATCATCCTGGACCACGACGGTGCCGAATTCGGAACGGAACAGCGCGCCTGTCGGGCACACGTCCAAACATCCAGCGTTGGTGCAATGCTTGCACACGTCGGAGGACATCAACCACCGGAAATCATCGGTATCCGGGGTCACGCTTGGGGTGGAGGCTTTGGGCATGCCTAGCGAAACAAGTTTCCGTCCCTCCTCGCGGGCCTGTTGAATACGCTCGTTGCTTTGCTCAATGAAGGCCACGTGGCGCCAAGTATTCGCGCCCAGCGAACCAGTGTTGTCATAAGAGTCACCGGTGACCGCGTACCCCTCAACCGGGTTGCGGTTCCACTCCTTACACGCCACCTCGCAGGCCTTACAGCCAATGCAAATCGAGGTATCCGTAAAGAAAGCCATGCGCTGATAGGACTCATAGCCGTGCTTATCAGCCTTTTCGGTCAAAAGATTAGCCATTAGTCCTCCTTAGCTTTCTTTGCCTTCATAGTCGGCGACGTTTCCAGCAGTCGCATCATCACCCGTGTTGTCCTCGGTAGCTGCTTTCTCAGTGCTGAAGGCATCGTCAACATCCAGGATCCGGTTGCCGGAGTCCACGGTGAGGTGTGCTCGTTCTTGGTACTCGTGCAAGAGCTGAAGACGTGCCTCGCCACGCGGGCGGCGGCCCGGCTGGATATCGCACGCGCCCACCTTGGAATTCTGGATGAATACGTTTGGTTCCAGGGTCAGGCCCAACAGGTCGTTGGCGCCATCGCCGGCTACCTCGGTGGTCTCCGATTCTCCGTAGTGATACGGCAGACCGATCTGGTGGAAGTCCTCACCATTGATAGTAAGCATCTCCATGCGGTCCGTTACCAGAACCTGTGCCTCGATGACACCGCGTGGGGACACGATGGTGGCCCACTCACCGTTGACCAATCCACGCTTGGCGGCCAGCTCCTTGTCCACCTCGCAGAAGAGTCCCGGCTGCAGCTCCGCCAAATAAGGCAGGCGGCGTGACATCGCACCCGAGGTATACATCTCCGTCAGGCGATAGGTGGAGAAGACGAACGGGAAAACATCAGCACCGCGCTCCCCCGGCTCCGGGCGGGAGAGGTTGTCTTCGCGCTTAATTGTCAGACGCGTCGGCGACTGCTGCTGCTTGTACAGCGCATTGTGTACCGGTGATTCTTGCGGCTCGTAGTGAGTCGGCAGCGGGCCGTCAGACAATCCCTTCGGCGCGAACAGCCAGCCTAGGCCGTCGGCCTGCATGATAAACGGATCGTCGCCATCGAGGGCATCGGGGCCAATGGCGTCGACAGGCGCCACGTAGTCCGGGCGCTTCGTCAACGGGAAGTCGGGCACGTCATCGCCAACCCACTTTCCTTGCTCTTCATCCCACCAGATGTACTTCTTGCGCTCCGACCACGGAGTTCCATCCGGCTTTGCGGAAGCACGGTTGTACAAGATGCGGCGATTGGCCGGCCAGACCCAACCCCAGTCGAGAGCAACCTCGTTTTGCTCCGAACCCGGAACCTTCTTCGCGGCATGGTTGATGCCGTCCTTGTACACACCGGTGTAAATCCAGCAACCGCCGGAGGTGGAGCCATCGGTACGCATTTCTGTAAAGGCAGGCAAGAGCTGCCCCTTCTTCGGGCCGTCGAGATAGTAACCGTTGATCTCCCGCAAAATCTCATCCGAGCTCGGATCGCCGTGTTCATCTTCGGTGTAATCCCAAGTTACGGACTTGATTGGCAGATCGCGCGGATCAGTTGAATCCGCGAGGCGCTCCCTAATCTTCTTGCCCAGCTGGTAGAAGAACCACGCCTCGCTGCGCGCTTGCCCGGGTGGCGGAACCGCTTGGAAACGCCACTGGACCATGCGCTGGGTCTGGGTAAAGGTTCCAGACTTCTCCACGTGGGTAGCTGCCGGCATGAGGAAGACCTCAGTAGCAATGTCCTCAGTCTTCAGCTCGCCGTTCTTAATCTCCGGCGAATCCTTCCAGAAGCTTGCAGTCTCAATCTCTTGGAAGTCGCGAACCACCAGCCACTTCAGGGAAGCGAGACCGCGGCGCTGCATACCACCGTTGGACTGCGCCACCGCCGGATTCTGACCGAAGACAAAGTAGCCCTCTACCTCATGGCGCAGCATGGCCAGCAAGGTCTCATAGGTCGAGTGTGCTCCAGAGAGGCGCGGCATGAGGTTAAAGCCCCAGTCGTTCTCCTTGGTAGCAGCATCGCCCCAGTAGGACTTCATGAGCGAGACCGCGTAGTTCTCGCCCAATTGCCAGAAGCCCTTCTGGTCCGCCGCGCGGAAAGAATCCAGGTAATCCGCCCAGGTTTCCTGGTCCACATGCGGCATGGGCAGGTAACCCGGCAGCGAGTTGAATAGGGTCGGGATATCGGTCGAGCCCTGAATCGACGCATGCCCGCGCAGGGCCATGATGCCCGAACCGGGGCGGCCCACGTTGCCCATGAGCAGCTGCAGGATTGCCGCGGTACGGATGAACTGTGCACCCAAAGTGTGCTGGGTAAAGCCCAGCGCGTAGGCGAAGCACGTGGTGCGGTCCGGGTTGGAATTCTGCGCAATGGAATCCGCCAAGTAGTAGAAGTCCTCCGGCGAAATACCGCAGGTCTCCTCCACCATCTCCGGGGTGTAGCGCGAGTAGTGGCGCTTGAGAATCTGGAAAACCGTGTTCGGGTCCTCCAGCGTCATGTCCTTCTCCACGTTCCACGAGGAGCCCTCGGGCTTTTGGACATACTGCCACGAGTCCGTGACATACTTGCCCTTCTCCGCGTCATATCCGGAGAACAAGCCCTCCAAATCCTCGGTGTCCTGGAAATCCGGCGAAATAATCGACGCCGCGTTCGTGTAATTCACCACATAATCGTGGAAATACAGGTCATTATCCAACACGTACTTGATAATCGCGCCGAGCAGTACCACGTCCGTGCCACCGCGAATGCCGATGTGGCGGTTCGCAAAGGCAGACGTACGCGTATAACGCGGATCAACGTGAATAATCCGCGCGCCGCGCTTCTTGGCTTCAACGACCCATTGGAAACCCACTGGGTGGCATTCCGCCATGTTAGAACCCTCGATGACGATGCAGTCCGCATTCGCCATATCCTGCAGCGGTTGGGTTGCGCCGCCGCGGCCAAACGAAGTTCCTAGACTAGGAACGGTGGCGGAGTGTCATATGCGCGCCTGGTTTTCCACCTGAATGGCGCCGGTGGCAGTAAACAGCTTCTTGATGAGGTAGTTCTCCTCATTATCCAGCGTCGCACCGCCCAATCCAGCGATACCCATCGTGCGGTTAAGGGGACGCCCCTGCTTATCGACGTCCTCCCAGTGCCTTGCGCGCGATTCCACGAAGCGGTCCGCGATCATGTTCATCGCGGTCTCTTCATCGAGTTCCTGCCATTCGGTGGCGTAGGGTGCTCGGTATTTGATCGTGGTGACGCGAGTCGAGGAGTTAATGAGCTGCTCAGAGGCCGAGCCCTTAGGACACAGACGCCCGCGGGAAATTGGGGAGTCCGGATCGCCCTCGATTTGGATGACCTTGTCATCCTTGACATAGACGCGCTGGGAACAGCCCACCGCGCAATAGGGGCACACCGATTGCACCACGCGGTCCGCGTCTACGGTGCGTCCGCGCAGATCTTCGCTCTTAGCCGACTGCGTAGACACATCGCGACCGAAGGCATCCTTGTTCCGGATCTGGCGCACGACGGGCCAGTTCAGTGGACTAAATCGAGACATGCCCTCAAATCTACTTCCTTCTACGTCTATTTGCTAGACACCCTCTACAACGACAAAAAGGGCCTGAAGCCCTGAGGCTTCAAGCCCTTATCTTTATCCCGATTTACTTGCGGACGTCATTGATACCATCGGTATCAATCTGTTCCTTGCGCAGCTCTTCGGTGTGGGTCTCGGTGTCCTGGACGGCCTCCTTGGACAGGTTGACCTTCTCAACTGGCACGGTCTTCTTCTCTACGCTGACGCGCTCCTCATGCAGGGTGACAGAAGCCTCTTCGCTGGCGTTGTCGCCGATGGTGCCGGTGAAGTTAGCTGCGTCGGCCTCGGAGATCGGGGTGCGCTCGACGCGAACCTCTTCGCGCTCGACCGGAACCTCAACGGTCTCGGTGTCAGTCACGACGTACTTGCGCAGGCGCGCCTCGCCGGTAGCAACGCGCTCCTTATTCACATCGAGACGCTCCTCGGAGCGGATGAGCTCGCCATCGTTGTTGGTGACGTTGTGGTCAGCGGTAGCACCTGCAGTCGTGTCGGTAGCAGCGGCGCGGTCGGTCTCAACACGGTCAGTGGTGACTGTCTCGTCCTTAGCGTGCGCACCTACGCCTGCACCCGCAACACCGGCGCCGGTGGCACCAGCACGCTCGTCACGGTAGGTGGTGACGTCCTGCGCGTTCTCCAAGTTGTAGTGCTTAAAGATGTCGGACTGAGCCTCCGGGGTCAGCGGCTTATCGGAGTCAAAGTCCGGAGCATCCTCAATACGGTCCTTGGAGAAGGCCAGCTTGAGGTCATCACCGTTGAAGTCGTGGCCACGGAGCGGAACCAGGCTGGAGTTCATACCGAAGAGACCGTGGTTGACCTCAACGAAGGTCGGCTGGCCAGTCTGCTCATCGACGAAGACCTCCTTGACGGAGCCAAGCTTCTCGCCGGCCTTGTCGTATGCGGTTGCATCGAAGAGATCCTTGATGTTCTTGTCCATTGTTCTTTAAACCTTTCTATAATTGGTCTACCTGTCGCCAGCAAATACGTCCAACCAATCACCACCCCCAAAGCTTAAGATTAAAGGGGTGGCGATTTGCTTTTTCGCTTGCTCCGCGCTCCACAATACGGACAAATCAACAACGCGCCACCGTTGCGCCCCGAATTGACCAGTTTCCACACCCTTATCGCAGGTCATACGACTTATAACGATTAAATAACGCAATCATCCATGCATCATAATGACCTGTTTTCTCGCCCCCCCTAATCCGAAGCGACGCAACAAAGTATCGCCACCCTACAGAGCAATCAGAAAACCTTTGTCCCCAACCTCTCGCAATAGTGTCCACTTTCCACGCAAGCCTTTACCCCCTCCACAGGAAATTCTAATAAAACACCAATAGCCCCAACACCGCCAGAACTCCATTAAAGGTCTATATCCTCACGTGCGCTTTTATCCCCCCTAGGTACCCTGAACATCATGAGCACGAATAAACACTTTGAACTCAAGGTCCCCGGCGGCAAGTTGCTCGTCGTTGACCTCGATTTAGACACCAACAACACCGTCACTGCCGCGAAGGTTTCCGGTGACTTCTTCCTCGAGCCTGAGGAGGCTTATGAGGCACTAGCCCCCGCCTTGGTCGGCATCACCACCGCCACCTCGACAGAAGAGATCCAGTCCCGCCTCGATGCGGCCCTGGCTCGCGTTGACGCCCCGGTAGCTCTCCATGGCTTTGACACCCACCACCTTGCCGTCACCGTTAAGCGCGCGCTGTCTAGTGGCACCGATTTCACCGACCACCACTGGGAGATCCTGCGCCCAGGTGTTCTCCCCACGCCCGTAAATGTCGCACTTGACGAGGTTCTCCTCAACGAAGTTGCTGAAGGAAAGCGCGGGCCCACGCTCCGCTTTTGGGAATGGGAAGACCGTGCCGTCGTATTCGGTTCCTACCAGTCCTATGCCAATGAGCTGGATCAGGAGGGCGTCGACAAGCACGGCATTGTTCCGGTGCGCCGAATCTCCGGCGGTGGCGCGATGTTCATGGAGGGCGGCAACTGCGTGACCTATTCCCTGTACGCCCCGGAGTCGCTCGTGGCCGGCTATTCCTACGAGGCCAGCTACGAATACCTGGACCAGTGGGTGCTCGCGGCGCTGAACAAGCTTGGCGTCAATGCATGGTACGTGCCGATTAATGACATCACCTCGGACGGCGGCAAGATTGGCGGCGCCGCCCAGAAGCGCCGTAAGGGCGCGGTACTACATCACACCACGATGAGCTATGACATCGATGCGGACAAAATGATGGAGGTCTTGCGCATCGGCAAGGTCAAGGTCTCGTCGAAGGGCCTTGCCAGCGCAAAGAAGCGCGTCGACCCGCTCCGCCGCCAAACCGGCGTGCCCCGCGAGGAGATCATCGAGACCATGGCACGCGAATTTGCCACCCGCTATGGCGCCGTCGACGCCGTGCTTTCCGACGACTCCCTCGCCGCCGCCCGCCGCCTCGTCGACACCAAATTCCTCAACGATGAATGGACCAAGCGTATCCCATAATTTGCGGGGGAATTTCTGGGCAGCGTACGGTGTTATAAGTTCAAGTGAACCGATCGGTATGAGCGTACCGAACTAAATGGTCCATTTCTATACAACACTGTCTAGAAGGAAAATCTCGTGTCAGACACTTCCTCTCGTGCATCCTCCCGCACGCTGCCCTCGTGGGCCACCGGCTTTGGCGCCCAAGTTATCGCCGGTCTCATCATCGGCCTTATTCTCGGCTTCATCGCCTCCGGCATGGAGTCCGAGTGGCTCTCCGATACCCTGTCCGGCGTCGGCGGCGCGTACGTCCAATTACTCAAGGTGATGGTCCCGCCGCTCATCTTCGCGGCTGTCGTCACCTCGGTTGCCAACCTGCGCAAGGTGGCTAACGCCGCCTCGCTGGCGATCTCTACTCTGGTCTGGTTTGCCATTACGGCCTTCTTCTCCGTCTTGGCTGGCATTCTCGTCGCCCTCGTGATGAAGCCGGGCGTAGGCACAACTGTCGATGCTTCCACCGCCGCCGACCCATCCCACATCGGCTCCTGGACCGCTTTCCTCCAGCAACTTGTCCCCGCCAACTTCTTCGGTCTCACCGCTTCGCTGAGCGAAGATGAAATCTCCCTCAGCTTCGGTGCCCTTCAGCTCCTTGTCATTTCCCTTGTGCTGGGCATCGCCGCGGTCAAGGCTGGCAAGGCGGCCGATCCCTTCCTGCACTTCACCGAATCTTTCCTCAAGGTCATCCAGGTGGTCCTGTGGTGGATCATCCGCCTTGCCCCGATTGGCACCGCCGCCCTCATCGGCAAAGCCGTGGCCACCTATGGTTGGGACGCGCTTAGCTCCTTGGGCAAGTTCGTCCTCGCGATGTATGTGGGCCTTGCACTCGTAATTTTCGTGGTCTACCCCGCCGTGCTCGCATTCAACCGGATCCCGGTAGTTGGCTTCTACAAGCGAGTCTGGCCCGTCTTCTCCCTTGGCTTCGTCACCCGCTCCTCCATGGGCGTCATGCCAGTTACCCAGCGCTTTACGGAAAAGGCCATGGGCGTACCCCGCGAATACGCCTCCTTCGCCATTCCGCTGGGCGCTACCACGAAGATGGACGGCTGCGCTTCCGTCTACCCGGCCATCGCCGCCATCTTCATTGCACAGTTCTACGGCGTTGATCTCTCCTTCACCCAGTACCTGCTCATCATCTTCGTTTCCGTCATTGGCTCCGCAGCAACCGCCGGCACGACCGGCGCTACCGTCATGCTGACGCTGACGCTCTCCACGTTGGGCCTTCCGCTCGCCGGCGTAGGTCTGTTGCTGGCCATCGAACCCATCATTGATATGGGACGCACCGCCGTCAACGTCACCGGCCAATCACTGTGTGCCACCATCGTGGCCAAGCGCGCCGGCATTCAAGACGAAGCCGTCTGGGATGCTGCTGGTAACGGAGTCTCACACATTATGAACGAGGACCAAGACGCAGACGAGCTCGAGACACAGCCGGTCAACACGACTGCATAACTCTTCCTGCCCCTCCCCAAGCCTTCCTAACACGCAAGAGCCGTGTAGGAAGGCTTCGGTATTTCTGCCCCAAGCGACGGGCTTTACCCGTCGTTCTTTTC
>OFLL01000078.1_pt1 | contig 55193 bp, 48 predicted proteins | sample 1540861 | NCBI WGS metagenome assembly OFLL01 (sample SAMEA4413039, study PRJEB24355) | metagenome | biome: human; feature: gut; material: faeces | place: United Kingdom | collected 2010 | reverse complement strand
CCCTATATGTTGTGGTGACCCGCTGAACCCACCGTGGTCTTCTTCACCCCGCTACGCACTCCGAAACCGGAAGAGCCGGGTTAGGCCCATCACAGGGGGAACACTTCCTCCTCGCGATTGGTACGTCCAGCATGTCGTATAACGAGTTCCCCAGCTCAGACCCCAACTACAGTTCGAATCCTTCCACCGGCTCGTTCGGTCCCGTGTACCCAAACCAGGCGCCCCAACCCCAACCTCAACCGCAGCCCCAATTCGCTGCGCAACCAGCACCAACTTTCGCCTACGCAGCCCCGGCGTATCCGCAGCAGAACTCACGCACTTCCGGCGCCATGATTGCGCTCATCTCAGTGCTGTGTGTGGTGTTGTTAGGTCTGATTGGCGCGGTACTTTATGTCACCCTAGACAAAGATGACTCGGCGACTGCGGCCGACACACAGACGGCTGCCACTACACAGGTCGCTGCCGATGCTTCGAGCCAGCCCAACCCACCGGTCACGCAGACTGAGACCGTGGTCGTTCCAAACTCCGCGAACTCTGGTGGCTCTGCTGGGTCCTCGGGCTCGTCACGTGGCCTGGCTGGCGGCAACCTCTCCAGTGCGTGGAAGGGCACGTCCTCAACGAGCGATCCGTTCGTTCGAAATGTCCACAGAGCCTACGTCCGCTACCGCAATTCCACTGGTGCGGAATCCGGCACCATCACGGCCTACAGCCCAACGACTGGCCTGACCTACAACATGTGGTGCCGTCCTGCTGGCGGCAACATCAAGTGCACGGGCGGCCGTAACGCAGTGGTGTACATCGGCTAACGCACACCACCCGCAGCCACAGTCGCAACACTCCAGTTCGCGCCCTACGCCGCAACCTACGCCACCACGTCGTCCAGACCACCAGCTAGGTCGTGGAAGATCGCTCGGTTGAGACGAAATGCCTTCTTCGCCTCGTCGACCACGGCATCTTTATCGGCATCCGAAATGCCCAGCTCAGACAGACTCCGTCGGTAGCCGTCGCGGTAGGGCTTAATTTTTCCGATCGCGGAGAAGTCATAGAATCGGGTTCCCTCCGCACCGATGCCGTAGTGCTTGGCCAGCATGGACGCAATCACCTGACCACCAGAAAGATCACCCAAGTAGCGAACATAATGGTGCGCCAATGCGGCGTTGGCGTTGCCGTTGCTTTCGATTTCACGAAGCTCGGCCACGTAGTTCTTTGTCGCCTCCACAGGCGAGATCTTTTCCCGCCAATCAGGCCCCACCAAGTGCTCAAGGTCGGCTGCCAGTGCTTCCAGGCGCTCCAGCTGCGCATCGTAGACCGCGCTGACCTGCTCTGACTCCGCAGTGGACCGCACTGCCTGCTCCAACGCTTCGTACACAAAGTAGAGCTGACCGGTTAAATCGATGGCCGCCTGCGCATCCAGTTCACCCGCGAGCAGTCTCGACATGAAGTCGGAGTTTTCCGCTTCACTGTGGACACCGGAAGTCTCCACTTTGAGCCGCTCTGCCAAGGGCTGAGCAGCCAGCTTGTCACCTTCTTTAATCGCGTTTTCAACCATGGTTTTCTTCTTTCTCTGTGGGCTTTTCGGAGACTAGGGTGAGAGGTATTGTCCGCGCTGAGGCACCAGTACGGGGTTGCCCGCGGAGTCCTGAAGCACTTCCACACCGATGCCGTAGACTTCGCTGACGGTCTGTGCATCCAGGGTTTCCGCAGGCGGGCCTTGCTTTACGACGCGCCCCTGCGCCACCACCACAACGTGATCGGCATACGCCGCTGCGGCGGACAAATCGTGCAGGACCACGACCACGGCTTTGCCCGCCTCCGCGCGGGCGCGCATCATTCCCATGATTTTTTCGGCGTGGTGGAGGTCCAGGGCCGCGGTTGGTTCGTCGAGAAGCACGACGGGAGTGTCCTGGTAGAACACGCGCGCGCTGTGGACGCGGGCGCGCTCACCTCCGGAGAGGGTCGGGACTTCCCGGTCAAGGAGGTGCGCGACGTCGCATTCAGTGATGACTTCCGCGAGCAGCTCCTCGTTCGGGCAGCCCCAGGGGTTGCGTCCGAAGTCGATGACTTCGCGGCTGGTGAATGGCACGGACAGCTCTTGGCTCTGCACCAGGACAGCGCGGTAGCGGGCCAGGTCAGCGATGGAGAGCTCGGCAATGGAGTGCTCGCCGATCCGGACGTCGCCGCCGCTGAGCTCATGGTCGCCGGAAAGCGCTGCGAGCAGTGTCGACTTTCCGGCACCATTCGGGCCGACCAGCGCGGTGACTTTTCCGGGCTCGGCGACCACGGAAATATCGTTGAGGATGCGGTGACCATCCAGGGTGATGCTGACATTTTCGGCAGAAATGCCCAGACCAGAGTGGATTTCCATTAGTGCACCGCCCTCTTCGAACGCAGGAGCAGCCAGAAGAACAGCGGGCCACCGACAATCGAGGTGAGCATTCCCAGCGGCAAGTCCGCACCGGTAATCATGGTGCGAGCCGCGAGGTCGGCCAGCGTTGTGGCCAGCGCGCCGCCGAGGATGCATGCGGGAATCAACGTGCGATGCGCTGGTCCCAACAGCAGTCGTGCAGCATGCGGCACGACCAGACCGATGAAGACGATGATGCCGGAAAATGCCACTCCAGCCGCCACGACCAGGGACGTGCCAAAAATGATGGCGCGACGCAGCGTGACGACGTTAATACCCAGGTGACGGGCTTGCGCTTCACCAAGACTCAGAATGTCCAGCTTGCGGTAGCTGACCCACATGGCAATTACGGCTGGAACTGTCACCAGCGTAATGATGACAACCTGCGTCCAGGTGGCGCTGGCAAACGAGCCCATCTGCCAGAACACAATGCGGTCGCGGGCCGCCGTGGAGGCTACGAATGTCAGGAGCGACACCAGACCACCGCAGATGGAGTTCACAGCCACACCGACCAGAATGATTCGGGCGATGTCGCGGCCACCGTGCGCATTGGCGGCCACAATAGCCGTGGCCACCGCACCACCAATAAAAGCTGAGACCGCAATAGCCCAGCTGCTGGCGAAGACACTCAACACTCCGCCAAGCACCCCGGAAAGCCCGGCGGCGGTGCCCAAAACTGTGGCGGTAGCAGCGCCGACGGCAGCGCCGGAGGAAACACCGATGAGGCCGGGTTCAGCGAGCGGGTTGCCGAACACCGCTTGCAGCGCCACACCCGCGAGGGCTAGCCCCGCGCCTACGAGGCAGGCCAGCGCGATGCGCGGTAGTCGCACTTGCCACAGCACGGTGTCGATGGGCTCTGGCGCGTCACCGAGACCGCCATTGAACACTAGCCTCACCATTGAGCTCAGTGATTCGCCGATGGTGGCGCCGAACTGCCCCACGGAGGCCGACCAGCCTATTGCCAGCACCAGCGCTAGGGCGAGCCCGATGAAAACGGTCGCCTGTCTGAACGGAATAGTTTTGTTCGCGGTTGTCTGCATTGCTCAGCCAGTCACTTCCCCGCAGTCTTGTCTGCACTCGCATCAGCACTCGCATCAGAGCCTGCACCAGAACCAGAACCAGCACCGCCACCGTAGAGAGCATCCGCAATGGCGCGGATGGCACGCGGCGACTGCGAGTCAAAGGACAGCAGCTGCGAATCCGGCACATCCACAACGGACTCATTCTGGCCCGCCGGGGTCTGCGCGATGCCCGGGATCTCCTTCAGACCTTCAATCCCGCCGACGGACTCCAGGCCACCGGTCATCACCAAGATGGTGTCGGGAGCCGCAGCGATCAGGGACTCCGGAGTAATCGGCGTGAACGCGCCCTGAATACCAACGCCCTCGCCGGCATCAACACCGCCCAGACGAGTAATCAGAGAACGCCCACCCGAGTCCGGCCCTGCAATCATGGCCACACCGGTTCCGCGCACGTAGAGGATCATCATCTTGCGGCCATCGGCCTTGGCGTGCGCGTACTCGGTCGCAGCCGCCAGCTCCTTGTCCAGGTGCTCCTTCACTGGGCCAACTTGGTCAGCCAGGCCGACTGCGGCCGCAACTTCGTCGATAAGCGTGTTGATGGTCTCGGGAGTGCGCTCGTCCGACACATGGACGACGGTGATCCCCGCTTTTTCAAACGTGTCGAACACGCGGCTGGGGCCAATCGAGCCATCGGTAATGATGAGCTCCGGCTTTAGCTTCATCACCGACTCAGCATTGACCGCATGCCCGCCGATAGTGAGGTTTGGCAGATCCTTTACCGCCGGGAAATCGGAGGCAGAGTCGCGCCCCACCAAACGGTCTCCAAGACCAAGTGTGTAGACCGAACGACTGAGTGCTCCCGCCCGGTCAAGCGTGAGAATACGCTGGTAGTCCTTACCTTCTGCCGGCTTCGGATCCTTTAGCAGCACTTCGGGGTTTTCCGAAGGCAGGTTCGCATGCGCGCCACCGTGAGCGGAAATGTTGTCGGCGCGCGGTACCGTCGTCACGCCAGCGCTTGACGACGACGCCCCCTGCGGCGCGGCATCATCGGAACCACAGGCGACTAGTCCTGCGACCAGGACAACACTCAACAGTGTCCCGGCAAGGCTGCGAACGCGACAGGCAGGCACGGTGAACATATTCCCCCTCTGTGAGCTGACGCTGCACGGAGATAGACGACAAAAGAATGACTAAATAACGACTAACACTAGTAACAAAGAGCTTAGAAAGGACTTTGCTCTACTCACCCAAAGAATCTTAGGCTATCTTTTGGTTCTAGGTTAGCCTATCCTTAAAAAAAGATAGTAATTTCTAACAGTTTTTCGGAAGGACGTTACCTCCTATGACTACCCGTACGCTCCAGCGTCGCGCAGCTCTCCTGGCCATTCCGGCCGTCGCCGCACTTCCACTTCTCGCCGCCTGTGGCTCAGATGCCCCAGACGGTGCCGCGCAGGATGCTGCCAACGCCTCGGAAACCACCAGTTCGGCTGAGGCTCAAGAAACCGACGCCACCGCCGGTGAAGTAACCATGGAGGCCGAGCCGGTCAACGACCTGTCCGAGGGCGATGTCATCACCGTCGACCTCGCTGGCCTCGACCCCGACTACGGCTACTACGCCGCACTCTGCGCCGCAGAGAAGGCTCCAGGCAACCCCGTCCCGGACTGCACCGGTGACCGCAGTGCCGGCACCCAGTCGCAGCAGTGGATTACCAAGAAGTCCGGTGGCACCACCACCATCGCCGACGACAACACTGCGCACTTCGAGCTCAGCGTCGTCCCCACCGGTGAGGCCGTGGACTGTACTCAGCAGGAGTGCGTGCTGAAGCTCTTCGGCGACCACAGCGAGGGTTTCGAGGACATCACCGAAATCCCGGTTACTTTCGCAAAGTAGCCAAACCACACACGCGCAGGTGTCGCAGACCTAGGCTAAGAGCCATGGAAACCGACCAGCCTGCGACTGCCAAAGAGGCGGCACCGCGCCGCATCACACTCCTGCCCGGCGACGGCATCGGCCCCGAAATCACCGATGCCTGCCGAGGACTCATCACCGGCGTCTTCCCCCACTGGGAACTGAAAGAGGCACATATTGGCTGGTCACAATGGTGCGCGCACGGCAATCCCATCCCACAGGAGACCTGGGAAACACTAGAGCGCAGCGATGCCGCTCTCCTCGCGGCGATTACCTCCAAGCCCGCTCGCGAGGCCGAGGAAGAACTAGCACCGCATCTGAGCGGTACCGGCCTGACTTACCGCTCCCCTGTTCTCCAGCTGCGCCAGCGCCTCGATCTCTTCGCCAACATCCGCCCGGTCACCCTGCCCGGCGCGGCTGCCGACTTCACCATCGTCCGCGAAAACACCGAGGGCCTCTACAGTCACGACTATCTCCTTCCGCCTCACGACGCCCCGGCCGACTCCTCGCACCACCACCTGTGGGCAGAGGTGGTGGAGGACTCGACGGTGGCTCGCGCCGTCGATAAGCATGGCGAAGTTGCGGTTTCTTTGCGCGTGACGACGTCCTTTGCGTGGCACCGCCTTGCGCGACAGGCGGCTAAGTTGGCTCTCGCGCGGCAGGCGGCAAACCCCGATTCGGAGGCCACGCCGACGGTGACGGTGGCGGACAAGCCGAATATCCTGCGGGACTCTGCGCGTGTGATTCGCGGGGCGGTTGAGCAGGTTGCGGAGGAGTATCCGCAGGTCGCATTCGATTTTGCCAATGCGGATGCCGTGGCAATGCAGCTGGTGACCGACCCGGCGCGCTTTGATGTCATCATCGCGGAGAACCTTATCGGCGACATTCTCAGTGACATCGGCGCTGGGCTGATTGGCGGGCTGGGGCTGGCGGCGTCGGCGAATGTGGGCGATAACTTCGCGGTTTTCGAGCCGGTGCACGGTTCGGCACCTGACATTGCGGGTCGCGGCGTTGCTAACCCGGCTGCGTTTTTGCTCTCAGCGGCAATGTGCGCGGAACATCTTGGGCATCCGACCTCAGAGCTCGCACCGGCCGCCAAGCTGCGCCAGGCCGTCTACGCCGCGACTCGCACCGCGCCGACGCTGGATCTCGGCGGCACCGCAACTACCAGCGACTTTGTGGCTGCGGTGCGGGCGGAGCTGGGGTTGTAGGCATTGACTCAATTAAGAAGCGCAATTAAAGTGGTCGCTATCAATCCCAGCCGTTGACCCTCCGCCAATAAGGAGAGCGCCGATGACTGGGATTACTCATAGGGGGAGGGTCAAGAAGTATGAGTAAAAACAGGTATAACGCTGCGCAGGCTGTGCCTTTACGTGAAATCACTAACGAAGACGATCCTTTACACGTTAACTACACCGGAAAACAGGACCCTGAGGACGACGAAGAAGAGCTCTAGCTCCTACTGGAACTGGCTGAGGTCAATGCCTTCCAGCGGGTCGGACTCGCGGATGTCTTCCTCCGGTGGCAGCGGCACCTCGCAGAGCACAACTGCCGCGCCACACGGGTCCTGCACGGTTGCCAGCGGACCAAACTCGGTGGCCTGCGGGGCAACGAGCACGGAACCGCCCAGTTCCTCAGCCTTGGCGACAGCGGTGTCGATATTCTCCACGCCGAGGTAGGCCAGCCAGCCGACGAAGCTCTTATCGGCAGCATCGGTCTGCGCGGCAACCGAGCTGGCTACCAAACCTGCAAATGGTGCCCCGTCTTCCATCGCGACTGCGAAGGTGCCGTGCTCGTTCTTGTTGCGCACTGCGATTTCCCAGCCAAAGAAGTTGTGGTAGAAGTCCGCGACCTGCTCAAAGGTCTCCTCCGGGCCTGCAACCAGCTCGAACCACACCGGGGTGCCGGGCTCGCCCGCTGCAATGAAGGCCTGCTCACCCGGCTGTTCCAGCAGCCCAATGAGGCCGCCTGCGGGGTCGGAAACGACGGCCATCGTGGATCCGTCGACAAGCGGGGTCGGTTCCTGGAAGACCTCGGCGCCGAGCTCACGCGCCTTGTCGACGGCACCAGCGGCGGAGTCGACATGGAAGTTCACGCGCCACTGGTTGACGAAGGCATCCTCCGCGTCCTTATCGGCCTCAAGCAGTACCGACACCGGCATTCCGGACAGCATGGCAACACGGCGACCAGCGGAGGCCTCGCGGGCATCCTCATGGATTGGTGCGGTGTTGCGGTAGGCCCACCCGAGAACGCCGCGGTAGAAGCGCTCGGTCTTACGCGGTGCGGCGGAGAGCAGATCTACGCGCAGGGGCATGCCAAATTCGGCGGGAAATGCGGGCATGAGTTACAGGTTCCTCCACTTTTCAGGATCAAAGTCATCATCGGCGGTGGCCTCATCAAAGTAGTCATCATCGACTTCATCGGTGGTGGCCACGCGTGCCGACATACCGGCAACAGAGACGACGTCCCCTGGACGCAGCACCTTGCCACGGCGAGTGTCGACCTCACCGTTCACGCTGACCTGGCCCTCAGCAATGAGTTCCTTGGCCAGACCGCCCGTTTCCACCAGGTTTGCCAACTTCAGGAATTGCCCGAGACGGATGGACTCATCCCGGATTGCGACATCGATAGGCTCCATGCCCTTAAGTGTGTCATATCCGGTAATAATCTCGAACCGCTACGGAGATGAGGCAGCGCACCCTAACATCTTTCTCATGTCTAATTCACGGTCTCCGAAGCGGCCCCGAATCGCCAGCGAAGCGCCACCCCGCCCTCCGTTGCGCCATATTGTCGCCGCCTCAGTAGCTGTGAGTTTGCCGCTTATGACAATGGCACTCATCTCAAACTCCATTTCCGACCTGCTGTTTTTGCCCCCTATTGGGGCCGCCATGGCCCTTATCGTCGGCGCACCGAACTTGCCCCTGGCACAACCGCGAAATGTTGTAGTTGGACACCTGATCGGCTGCATTACTGGCATCCTAATGTCGCGCCTTCTAGGAGTCTCCATCATCACCGCGGCAATCGCCGCCGGTATCGCCTTCGCACTTATGCTCATCGCTCGGGCAGCTCACTCCCCAGCGACCGCTACCGCGATTGTCACCGCGCTGATGCCGCACGGCCCCGACATCAGCAACAACTTCCGTCTCCTTGGCTTCGTTTTCGCCTCTTCAATCATGATTGTGGTGCTGGGGATCCTCGCCAACCGACTGCGCGGCCTTCGGTATCCGACGTACTGGTGGTAGGCGGATTCTGGGGCACGCACTCCGGCTAAATACGGGTATCAGTGGGATAATGACACTCATGCCAAAGCAGTGGATTAACAACACGACGACCGAAAAGATTGTCATCGTCGGCGCTGGTGGTTTTGGACGAAACGTGGTCAGCTTCATCAAGGACATCAACGACTACGCCGTGGAAAACGGAATGCCAAAGCAGTGGGAAATCCTAGGCATTATCGATGATGGCACCCCAGATATGACCTTTTTCCACAAAATGGGCGTGCAACTCTTGGGCAAAACTGAGGTCCTTGCGGACTTGCCCGAGGGGGGCTACTACACAGTCGCAATCGGCAGCGGCGCTGCTCGACGTTCGATTGCGCAACGCGCAGATGCCGCGGGGCTCGTGCCCGCGACCCTGGTCCACCCAGACACCAGCATTGGCGCGCTGGTCACACTCGGCGAGGGCACGGTCATCTGCCCCGGAACACGCCTGACCTGCAATATTGAGGTAGGCAAGCACGCCCAAATCAATATGAATGTCACAATCGGCCACGATGCGGTGCTGCAGGACTACTGCACAATCTTCCCGCTCAATGCCGTGTCGGGCTTTGTCACGCTTGGCGAAGCCTGCACCCTAGGCGCCAACTCCGTAATCAACCCCGGCCTCACCGTCGGCGAGGGAGCGTACATCGGATCCGGAGCCGCAGTTACCAGAGACGTCGATGACTACTCCGTTGTCGCCGGTGTTCCCGCAAGTGTGATTAAGAATCTTCGTTAGCGGAGACGTCCTTATCCGACGACCCCTTGTCCGACGAACCGGTGAACTCAGTCATGGTCGCTTGGCCCTCTTCTGAGATGCCTTCGCGCCTCAGCACCACCAAGATCGTGTCGAGCAGGATCTTTGCATCGAGCAGTAGCGACCAATTATCCACGTACTGCACGTCGTACTCGAAACGTTCTTCCCAGGTGATGCCATTGCGGCCCGAGACCTGGGCAAGCCCCGTAATTCCCGGTGGCACCTCATGGCGGCGTGCTTGGCGCGGCGAATAGCGCTCCAGATACTTCATGCGCAGCGGACGCGGACCAACGAGGCTCATATCGCCACGCAGAACATTGATGAGCTCCGGAAGCTCATCCAAGCTTGTGGAACGAAGGAATTTTCCTACCTCCGTGAGGCGGGACGCATCGTCGACAAGCCCCTTTGCCGGATTGACGTGGTGCATCGTCCGGAACTTGAGGATATTAAACGGCTCACCATCCTGGCCCGGGCGTTCCTGGCGGAATAGGACTGGCTTCCCCATGGAAAGCCGTACTGCCAGCGCCGTAGCACCCATAACTGGCGACAGCACAATCAGGCCTGCTGCAGATGCCGCGATGTCGACGCCACGCTTAATTACCCGTTGCGCGCGGATGCTCAGTGATTCCATTGGTCATCTCCTACTTTTCGTTGAACATTTCGCGCAGAAGCTTTTCGGCACGCGCATCGACTTCCGCATTTGAACGGTTTCTGACCAACCAACCGATCGCACCCGCTGCACCAGCCGCAGCAAACGACGCTGCCGCAACGCGCAGTTTCTTGTTGTCATTCTTGTTGTCAGGCGCACTTTGCTTGACGACGTCCACCGCTGGCTCCAGCTCCGGCACAACCGGCTCCGCGGTATCGGTGACCATGACTGGTTCGGGCTCGGCTGCGGGTTCTGGTTGCGGCTCCAGCCCTGGTTCTACCGATGCTGTGTCCTGCGCGCGGCACCGTAGGCTCAGCATTGCAAATGCTGCTGCAAAGCCAAATAGCCATAGCGAACGGGAATCGTAGTAGTAGCCGGAAAAAACCTGTGCCACAAGAACGGCTAACGCTACAGCTGCGGTCAGACCAGCTTGAAGAAACTTGAATAGGTGGCGACAGGCGATTGCCAACACAACCAGCACAATCACAAACAGACCGATTCCTATGACACCCGCTTCAGATCCGACTGTGTAGAAGATATTGTGCGGATGCTCCAGTGGACGTGAAGACCTCGGTGTCGACAGCACAACGAAGCTGTGCAGACCACCACCAAAGATGCGGTGTTCACCCATGATTCGGAAAGCTTCATCGTGAAGATAACTACGCCCAGAATCATGTTCTTTTTCGAAGGTCAACTGGATAAAGCGCGTCTTAAAGTACTCTTCAATCTCGGTACCTGCGATGAATCGCGAGTATCCATACGCGACCGCTGCGGCGACAGCGACGTAAAAAACAGTCGCCCACTTCCAACCCCAGTGAAAAAACACAGCTATTGCGGTAAAGAGGACTACCACGGTGGTAGCAACCAGTACACCGCGGCTTCCCGACGCAACGAGACCGTAAGCAAATGGTGCAGCGAACAAGAGAGCTGCCCACATGAACTTACGCCACAGCATAAAAAACACAGCTGCCGCGATGCCGTACAGCATGAAACGGGCAAAGACATTCGGGCCACCGCCGAACGCAGTCATACGTCCGACATATTTCGGACCAGTAATGCCGCCGTAGAGAAAAATAAGCGAGCAAATGGCTATTGCTAACCACAGCCACACCAGTGCCTGAGGATGCAAATAGAACAGTATCGCTGACACCGTGGCGATGAGTCCGAGCGTTATCAACGCAGTAACGACGGGAGCGACTTCGGCAGCTTCAGGAGCCCATAGTCCGGACAGCATCATCCATAACAGCCAGACATAGAACGCCACTAATGCCCACGCTGCAATCGGCCACTGTTTTACATTGCCAGCGCCTTTCATCGCGTTCAACCAACTCTGGCGCTGAGATTGAGGCGTGCCAACGGCGGTAAGGATTGCAACGATCACCAAAATCGGCAATGCCAAAGATAAATCAGGAAGCGCTGCGGAGACATCCTTCATCGTCGTGTCGCCAACGTAGAGAACACCAGCAAACATTCCTGCGGCCACCACAATAAATAGCGACTGCAGTATTGGTTTTCGCTGTTTTACAGCTTCTCCAGCTACCTCAGTAGAAGTCATCCCAGCACTTCCTTCAAAACACCTATCACCCGCGCGACGTCGTCATCGTCCAGCGCCGGACCACTAGGAAGAGTAATGCCGCGGGAGAAAAGATTCTCAGCGGTACCGTTGATGGTCGCTCGCGCGCCCTCATACACCGGCTGCAGGTGCATCGGCTTCCACAGGTGACGAGCCTCGATGTTGGACTCACCCAGCGCCGCAATCACGCTGTCCGGGCTCAGCACGCCCTTATCGACGGCATCCTGTGGCAGCACAATCGAGGTCAGCCAGCAGTTCTCGGTGAACCGCTCGTCGGAGTCAGAGAGCAAGCGGGCACCTTTACCAGGGGCATCGTCGTCAAGCGAGGCGAGCAAATCTAGGTACGCGTCGCGAATCTGGCGACGGCGAGCAATCATGTCGTCCAGACGCGAGTGCTGCGCCCGCCCCAGCGCGGCAAGCAGATTGGAAAGACGGTAGTTGTAGCCGATTTCGGTGTGTTCGTACCAAGCGACGGGCTGACGCGCCTGCGTGGACAGGTAGCGCGCGCGGGCGATGAGATCAGCATCGTTGGACAGCAGCATGCCACCGCCGGAGGTGGTCATGATTTTGTTGCCGTTGAAAGACAGCGCGGCGGCACGACCAAAGCTGCCGGCCGGCTGACCATCGACGCTAGCACCGAGCGCCTCGGCGGCGTCCTCGATGAGCGCGATGCCGAGTTCTTCCAGGCGTGGCGCGAAGGCCGGGTAGTCGGCGCAGCGGCCGAAGAGGTCCACAATCATCACGGCGGGAACGCTCTTGCCCTCGGCAAGCAGTTCATCGACGGTGCAGAGCAGCAGCTCCGGGTCGATGTTGCCGTCCTCTGCGGCATCGATAAACACCGGCGTAGCGCCGACGTAAGCGATGGCGTTGGTCGTGGCCGCGAAGGTCATGGTGGAAACCGGGATGTAGTCACCTTCACCAATCCCCAGCGCGAGCAGCGCCAAGTGCAGGCCAGCAGTACCAGACGACAGTGCGAGCGCGTGCTCAACACCGCAGCGCTTGGCAATCTCCGCTTCAAACGCGTCTACCTCGGGGCCCAACGGAGCCACCCAACCAGAGTGGAGTGCACGAACGACGGCCTGTTCTTCTGCTTCGGTGACTGTCGCGAGCGAAAGAAAGATCCGCTCATTGGGCTTGTTAGCGTCGGCGTTAGTCATTACTTCTGAACCTTTCGGACGCGGTTGAGTACCTCGATGAGCTGGTTGTACAGGCTGTCACGAGCAAAACGCTTCTCACCCAGTTCGCGGTTTCGCTGTCCCGCTGCGCGCATCTCATCGCGGTCGGAGATGATTTCAGCGAATCGCTTGGCCGCGGTCGGAATATCGCGCGAGAGACGCCAACCGGCATCGTGCTCGGTTGCGGCTTCCTCCAGCCAGCCACCGTGGTTGAACACCACCGGACGCGATGCGGCCATGGCATCGAAGACCTTGTTCAGGGAGTTGCCCTCCAGGCAGGGGTCATCACGCAGCGGCGATAGCGCGATATCGGCGGCAGACACGTACTTGGCGACATCTTCCTTCGGCTGACGGCCGAGGAACATCGCATCGGCATCGAGGCCAGCGTTCTCAGCGCGCTGGTACAACGCATCCGAGTCGCTTCCCTGCCCCAGCAGGACAAAGCACACATTCTCCACGCCATCACGACGCAGCTGCGCCGCCAAATCCACAAGCCACTCCAGCTGGTAGGACATGCCAAAACCACCAGCGTAGACCGCCACCACGTCATCGCCCCAGCCCTGCTCCTTGCGGAAAGCTGCACGCTGCTCGGCCGGGACATCAAAACGCTCAAAGTCCGACGCATTCGGAATAACGGTCACGCGCTTCTTCGGAGCTACCTCTTTGACGCCATCGGCCATCGACGGCGACAGCGCCACGACCTCGCTCGATGCCGCATAAAATGCCTTCTCGAGTTGCTTGGCCAGGAAAATCGCCACCGGATTATTGAGGTAGCCCAACTTGATTGGCACCTCTGGCCACAGATCACGGATCTCCGCCACCAACGGCGCACGCTGGGTAAACTTCGCCACAATTCCCGGAACCGCCACAGTCAGCGGAGTCGAGGACGCGTAAATCACGTCGGCAGGCACACGAGCAGCAACCGCGGAGGCGCGCACCAGGAAGTTGAAGAAACTGACGATGCGCTCGCGCTTCGACATTTCATTGCGGTACGGAATCGCTAGACGACGCACGTGGATGCCATCAACAGTTTTATCCATGGCCTCATCGCGACCACAGATCATTGTCACCTCGTGGCCTGCAGCGGCCATTCGGCGGGCAAACTCGTAGGGTCGAGAACCACCCGGCTCACCGGGGAGAACAAAGTGCTGGTGGATATAAGTGATTCGCATTGTTTAGCTTTCCTCGATTACGTCGACGGGGAGTTCTTCGGTGGTAGTTGATGGATTCTTCTGGCCTCCGGTTGGCCGCATTAGCGCCACTGCCGCAACCACGGCTGCTGCAAAATAGACAACTGCGCTAGTCCACGCGAGGCCGAGGGCGTCTCCGAGAAGAATGCCAATCGGGTAACAAATGACAGCGATAACGGCGGAAATGAGCTCCACTCGGCCAATTCGACGGGGATTGTCGCTGCCGAGAATTTCACCGCACAGGTGTCGGTAGCAGCCGAGCACCACGGCCGCGATAGTCAGTGGCAGCACCAACTCCCGGGCAGGCTCAAACTCATGGCCGAATACCGGCACGATGAGGAAGTAGAGTGCCACACCACCGAGCGCACCAAGCGCGCCGTACGCTGCAGTGACTATGCCAAGGTGTCGGAGCACACGAGACGGGGTGAGTTCGCGCCCCCTCTGGTCGCTGGTGCGCTGATCGGCGACCGACTGCGCGACCCAATACAGCGGCTCTGTCGCCGTCGCCACGACCACGAAAAGGCCTAACGACGCCGGTGAGGCCAGCGCCGGCAGTAAAACGCGCCCCAAGCGTGTCGTCGTCAGCGGTCCCAGGCCCGATGCGATGAATGGGGCATTTGTTCGAGCCGTCTCTACCACTCCGCCAACACGGGAATCGGTGTGTTTGCGTGACTTCGCTAGCGACCAGATTGCCAGGGGCAGCGCCGGGAAGATATAGGCCGCAGCCCACCAGCGCCAGTCCTCGACTCCTGCAAAATACAATGCAGTGCTAATCAGCAGTACTGAGCCCTGGAAACCGACGAATACTGCGACAAAGAAAGACACTCGATGGCGGCTGATAGCCATCGCACGAACCATGGAAAATGACACGGTAACCAAGGCGACAACGCCGGCCATTGCCGTCCACGGTCCGTAGACGACACCTGCGATGGCACAGGCAATCAGAGCGACCACAGTCATGGCGAAACCACTCGGAATGAGACCGTGGTCGTAATCATCGCGGCGCAGCAAAAGCCGATCGGCCCCAAAGCCGACGAAGGGCGCCACAATATAGGCGAACTGCAAAACGGTAGCGACCTCGCCTCGACCGGCGGGCCCCAGCACTCGCGCGGAAAGAATACTGACCACAAAGGCGACGACTGCGGCGAGCGCTGAAGCTGCCGAAATCGTCGCAACTGTTCGAACTCTTTGTGCCAGCTGCCCGGAGTTAGAGGAGCTGGTGATTGTCACGGTGGGGAGTCATCCTAACTATTTTGCCTTCGAGCTAGCGGTTGCAAGTGATTGTGCACCAGCGGTATACGCCGCAATACTGCTTTGCGCCCCACCGTGCTCTACAAGCCAACGACGTGCAGCATCGTGATTATGTGTGCACGGGAGAATCCGCGAATTCAGCCGTTCCGGCTCAACACGTACCTCAGTAATCAGCGGATGACGATCACCAATCTTGGGAACCTCGCGGTCATCAACCAAGTCCTCGGAGATCTTCTCACCTTCGCGAAGACCCGTGTAGACAATCTCTACGTCTGCGTCATGGAGCCTGATAAGATTCTCCGCCAGCTCAGCAATCTTGACCGGCTTACCCATCTCCAGCACCAGAGTCTCACCGGACTCTGCAATAACGGTAGCCTGCAGCACCAGCTGCGATGCCTCCGGAATGGTCATGAAGTAGCGCTGAACGTCAGGGTGCGTCACCGTAACCGGGCCGCCCTCTTCAATCTGACGCTGGAAAGTCGTAATGACCGAGCCACGCGAGCCAAACACGTTACCGAAGCGGACAGATGCCCAGACACCTTCGTGAGTTTGCCCCATGTGCGCAGTCAGACGTTCTGCGGCGCGCTTGGATTCACCCAGAATCGAGGCTGGGTTCGCAGCCTTGTCCGTGGAAATATTAATAACGGTTGAAACATTGGCTGCAGCGGCTGCATCCAGGACGTTCTGGGTTCCGATGACATTGGTTTGCACTGCTTCTGCAGGGTAGCTCTCCAGCAGCGGCAGGTGCTTGAGAGCTGCAGCATGGTAGACAACATCGGGCTTGCGCTCGGTGAAAATCTGCGTCAGCATTTCCGCGTCACGGATATCAGCCAAGACGGTATCGGAGCCGTCGAGAAGCGCCGAACCTGTCAGCGACAGCTGAGTGGCATGCAAGCCGCCCTCATCGCGATCCAGCATGATAAGTTCTGCCGGCTCAAAGCGGTGAACCTGTCGGCAGATCTCGGAACCGATAGAACCGCCAGCGCCTGTGACCAGCACCTTCTTACCGCGGATTATCGAAGCGACCTTGGATTCATCCAGGTGCAGCGGCTGGCGGCCGATGAGGTCGGCGATGTTAATTTCGCGCACCTGCGAGGTAGCGACAGCGCCACGGTGGCGCGAGTACTCCTCCACCGGCGGCAGAATAAGCAGGCGCAGGGACGATTCCTCACAAATGTGGTTGAGGACATTGATGCACTCAGTGGACAGTGGCTCATTAGTCGCAATGATGACCGACTGCGCCGAAGTGCGCGATGCGACTTCGCCCAACTGATCAATGCCACGAATCACGCGGAGACCATGGATACGAGAAATATGGTTCTCACCGCTTTCTTCGGGATCGACGATTCCAACCAAGTGGAAGCGGTTCTCACGGGAAATACCGGAACCCGTAAGGCTGTTAATAAAAAACTTGGCTCGACGGCCTGCACCGAGAACAATCAAGCGATCATCCGTCTGGCGGGTGCCAAAGTTATCGGTAATCCAGCGAGCGAGAGTTCGGGTATAGATACTTGCCAAAGTTGCGACACAGCCACCGGCGAACGGAACGTACCACGCAATTTCCGGGAAGGTCTTCAGAATTTGAGCCAAACCAGTGGCTGCGGTAGCGCCGCCCATGCTGATGCTCAGCAGAACAATATCTTCAGTTCGACTGCCGGGCCATACGCGTTGCGGGTTGGTGTACTCCCCGAGCAGCAGGCCAAGCAGGACGATGACTACCACGGCGACAGCGACAACCAAAAAATTAGTGCCTGATATTTCAGAGAAAGATACCAATTCACCGCGGACGATTCCATTAGCGGCGGACAGCGCAACCAGCCAGGCGAGTACATCAAATACACACCAGGCGAGCTGCTTCCAGTCTCGGATAAACATTCTTATGCCTTTTATTGCTGGTTAAATTTTCCTACGCACAATGCGTTCCACAGGCTTGGCATACTATGCGATATGAACTACATTTACAGCTCCTACCCCAAAGGGCTACCCCATCGTTCGGGTGGCCAAAAAGCCACCCTTTCCATCCATCATTCCCCCTGGTAAAACAATGTTTCGCCAACTATTTACCGAAGCTTCAATCTGTTTACATTCATATAACTAGCTGTACAAACTAACTTCTAACGTAACCACTTCCCGACGATTCCAATTAATGCAAAATCGCCTCTTTATTGAGATGCTTATTCACGGAAGTATTTGCGTGAATACTCAAATAATCGTTTTTGACAAAAGGGTTACACTTCCCCCGTGAGCACATCATCAACGCGTCGGGCTCACGCTTTCATCATCCGGAAGCCCTTCCTTGCTGCATTGATTACTGCCGTTTCAGTTCTAACGGTGATGACGCTATTGCTTGCTACCCTGATGCTGATTCAAAACCGGATGAGTCAGACACAGCAGACCACACAGTTCTGGCAGGCCTACAAAAACGGCGAAGACCTGCCCAAATAAAAGCACTCTTACATGTACCCCTATTAAATGCGCAACCAGTATGCGTATTATTGATATATGTCGTCGCCCGCCACACCAGAGCCCCAAGCCCCCACAACCAAACCCCCTTCTAAACCTGGCAAGAGTCACCGCATGTCCTGGCATCGCAAGGCCGGTATGCCGGTGCGCTGGTGGTTCGCTGCCATCATTGTGGCCGCATTAGTCCACCCATTTGTCACCGATGGGCGCTGGCTGTTGGTGCACCTCTTTACCCTCGGCGCCGTCACTAACTCCATCCTTATCTGGGGCCGCCACTTCACCGAGAAACTACTGAAAATCGATGTGCCCGATGGCAATCGGCACATTCAGTTAGCAAACATTTACCTGCTCAACGCGGGCATTGTCGCAACGGTCGTCGGCAAGCTGGGCGATTGGTGGCCAGTGACCACGGCCGGCGCGGCGGTCGTCGGCGTCGCCGTCGCATGGCATGCGATTTCCCTCGGACGCGACCTGGTAGCGAAGCGCGATCGACCATTCGCCATCTCTGTTGCGTACTACGTCGCGTCGGCATGCCTACTGCCGATCGGCGCCACGCTCGGCGCCATCCTCGCATCTCCGAAGGGCGAAGCGCTTCACGACGACCTCCTACTGGCACATGAAGCCATCAACATTATTGGCTTCCTCGGGCTCGCGGCCTGCGGCACGCTCATCACCATGTTCCCAGCGCTGTGGCGAACCCAGATGTCGCCGCATTCCCGCCCGAAGCTGGCACTAGCAGTACAGCTCATAGGTATCGCGACTACCACAATCGGTGCGCTGACCAGCTTCAACTGGTTCGCCTCCGTCGGCCTTGGCATCATCACTATCGGCTGGGTCATAGCCGCCATTCCGTGGGCGCACAACGTCATGACTGTCGCTAAAGACCCCCGCGACCGCCTCAGCTACCCGGCGCTGTCTGTTGCGGCTGCGGCCGTCTGGCTGATCGGCACACTCACAGTTGCCACAGTCAAGGCGCTTGACGGCAGCTTCGTAATCTCATCCCTTACGCTGCCGCTGGTAATCGGTTTCGGCGCACAATTGCTTATCGGCATGATGAGCCAACTCTTGCCCGCCACCATCGGCGGAGGTGCTGGCCCAGTCTCTGCCGGTATGAAGGAACTTGACCGCGCGGGCGCATTCCGCTGGTCGATCATCAATATTGGTCTGGCACTGTGGCTAATGCCGCTGCCTTCCTGGACCAAAGTGGCGGTCTCCGCAATGGTCTCCCTTGCCTTGGTGTCTTATCTGCCACTTGTCGGCCGTGCCGCGAAGGCTCAGATTGGTGCGCTGAAAGAAAGTCAGAAGGCACGGGCCAACAAAGAAGCAACGCCGAAGCCGGTCGAACTGCACGCAACTGCACGTCGACTCGGTGCTCAAACTACCGCCGCTCTGGCTGTATTGGGCCTGGTAGTGACTATTGGTGTTGCGCTGAGCGGTGGCGGCGGAACGGGCAGCATTGAAACCACCGGCGATATCGCACCCACCGGCGAGACCGTCGAGGTCACGGTTACCGCCAACGATATGACGTACACCCCAAACATCATCGAGGTCAACCCCGGTGACCGCCTGGTCATCACCATGGTCAACGCTGATTCCCAGGTCCACGATCTGCGCTTGGCCACCGGCGAGGACACCGGACGTGTCGCCCCTGGCAACTCCGCCACCATTGAAGTGCCGGTTGTTCCCGGTGACATTGACGGCTGGTGCACCATTGCTGGTCACCGCCAGATGGGCATGACGCTCACGGTCAATACAGGTAGCACTGATCATTCACACCACACCGGACGTGGCAACCACGCTGACCATGCCACTCCCGGTGCGCTCGGGAATGTCGGCGAGCAACCCGGCCCAGACTCCCCTACTATTAATCCAATATTGGCGCCCGCCGAGGACACTACAGTCCACCACGTCACCCTGAGAGCCAGCGAGTTCACCGGCTACGCTGCCCCTGGCGTCGAGCAGCAGCATTGGGTATTCAACGGCAAACCGCTGGGGCCAACCCTGCGCGGCAAGGTGGGCGACGAGTTCGTCGTCACGCTCATTAACGATGGCACGATGAGTCACTCCATCGACTTCCACGCGGGCATTGTCTCGCCGGATGAGCCGATGCGAGACATTGCCCCTGGCGAGAAGCTTGAGTACCGCTTCCGCGCCGACCGGGCGGGCATCTGGATGTACCACTGCGCAACCATGCCCATGTCCATGCACATCGCTGCCGGCATGCACGGTGCGGTCATCATTGACCCGCCGAGCCTCGCAGAAGTCGACCACGAAGTTCTTCTGGTGCAGTCCGAAAGCTACTGGGGCGAAGCCGGCCCCGATGCCGACAAGGTCATGGCCGAGGATCCGGATATCTACAAGTTCAACGGTTACCCCGACCAGTATCTCACCCACCCCATCCGCATTCGCGCAGGTGAGACGGTACGTTTCTGGTTACTGGCCGCAGGCCCCAACAAGGGCACGAGCTTCCACATCGTCGGTACGCAGTTCCATCGCGTGTACAAAGAGGGAACGCTTTTGCTTGACGACGGCGTGGGCGGCGCCCAAGCCCTTGACCTCGGTGCCGCGCAGGGTGGTTATGTTGAGGCCGAATTCCCGGAGCCGGGCACGTACCGCTTTGTTGACCACCAGATGGTGCATGCCGAAATGGGAGCACGCGGCGACATAGTGGTGAACTAAACCAGGGTTTACAACTTAATTGGAGCATCCTCCGGCTCCACCGCGCGAGGCAAGTTGGACTCACCCATCAGGTACTGGTCCACGGCCTCGGCGCAGGCGCGGCCTTCGGCGATGGCCCACACGATCAAACTGGCACCGCGGCCATTGTCACCGGCCACGAACACCGGACCGTCGAAGTTCTGCTCGATGTCGCTGCGCACGGCGAGGTAGTCGTCATCACGCATCATCACACCGCGATCGTTGAACTGAATCCCCAGCTCATACGGCAGGCCCCCGCGCTCCGGACCGGAGAAGCCCAGAGCAATGAGAACTAGGTCGGCATCGAGCTCGAAATCCGTGTCCTCCATGGGCACGCGCTTCCCATCGATGACCTCGACCTCGTTGGCGGACAGACCGGTCACGTGACCGTCCTCGCCGTGGAAGGAGACGGTGTTGACGTTGAAGACGCGCTTGCCCAGCGTCTCACCGGTGACGCGAGCGTTAAGGCCGAGTGCCTCGGTAACCTCTGGCGGCTCGGAACCGGTGATGGTGTACTCACCTTCTTCGTGGGCAGTAGCTACGCGCCAGACCAGCGGATACATCGGCCACGGAGTCGACGCCGCACGGGACTTCGGAGCCCGCGGACGGATATCGAACTGCGTGACGGACACCGCTCCCTGGCGCAGCGCGGTACCGAAGCAGTCAATGCCGGTGTCGCCACCACCGATGACGACAACCTTCTTGCCCTTGGCATCAATTGGCGGGGTGTCGAGCTCGCCTACGGCAACGCGGTTGGCGCCCGGCAAGTACTCCATAGCCTGGTGAATGCCCTCGAGGTCACGACCATCGACAGGTAGGTCACGGGCAAGTGACGCACCGGTAGCTAGAACAACCGCGTCGAATTCGGCCAGGTCAGCGGCGGTCGGTGAGACGTTGGTGCGGAACTCAGTGCCCTCAATCTCCATCTGCTCAAGGCGACGGTCGAGGAAGCGCTGCTCCATCTTGTAGTCCGGTACACCGTAGCGCATCAGACCACCGATCTTGTCGTCACGCTCGAAGACCGTGACATCATGCCCGGCGCGAGTCAGCTGCTGTGCTGCAGCAAGGCCCGCCGGACCGGAGCCGATAACAGCGATGTGCTGACCGGTGTCGAAAGTCGGCACAATCGGCTGCACCCAGCCCTCATCGAAGCCGCGTTCAACGATGGCCAGCTCAATACTCTTAATGGTCACCGCATCGTCGTTGATGCCGAGCACACAACCGCCCTCGCACGGAGCCGGACACAGGCGACCGGTCCACTCGGGAAAGTTATTGGTGGCGTGCAAGCGCTCGAAAGCCTCGTGCCAGCGGTTCTGACGAACCAGGTCATTCCACTCCGGAATGATGTTGCCCAGCGGGCAGGTCGAGTGACAAAACGGCACGCCACAGTCCATACAGCGGGTCGCCTGCTGTTGCACCTGCCCGTTGCTAGCCTCCTCATAGACCTCTTTCCAGTCCATCAGACGCAGCGGAACCGGGCGATGAGCAGGCTCTTCGCGCTGGAATTTCATGAAACCCTTCGGATCAGCCATTGCTTACTGCCTCCATGATTGCCTCGTTGATGTCAGCGTCGTTGTCCTTTGCCTTCGCGACTACGTCGAGAATTCGGGCATAATCACGCGGCATGATCTTGATGAACTGTGCAGCCGGGAACCGAGTCTTGGAACCCGTGAGCTTGCGGTGCTTCGACAGCGTGGCCTCCAGCCAGCTGATGTCCTCATCACCCAGCGGCACGATGTCGACCAGCTCGGTGTTGATGTTCGCCCGCGTCGCCTCGTTATCCAGCAGATAGGCGATACCGCCACTCATACCGGCGCCGAAGTTGTGACCGACCGGACCCGCCACTACGACGCGGCCACCGGTCATGTACTCACAACCGTGGTTACCGATGCCCTCGACCACGGCCGTAGCACCGGAGTTACGCACGCAGAAGCGCTCACCGACAGTGCCGCGGACGAAGATCTCACCACTGGTGGCACCGAAACCAATGACGTTGCCGGCAATGGTGTCGGTAGCCACATCCGCGGTCGGCGGAGCCGAACGTGAAGGTCGAACCACAATCTTGCCGCCGCACAGTCCCTTGCCGACGAAGTCGTTAGCATCGCCCTCCAGCTTGATGGTCACACCGGCTGGCACGAAAGCGCCCAGTGAGTTACCGGCGGAACCGAGCAGGTTGACGACGATGGAGTCGTCGGCAAGCCCCTGCTTACCTGCGACTTTCGTGACTTCGTACCCCAGGCGCGTGCCCACGGAACGATTCACATTGCTGATGGCGTGGTGCAGCGCCACTGGCGTCGGCGCCAACCCATTCGCGCGCGCCGTGCGCAGTGCGGGCTGCGCTTCGTCGATGAGACGCTCGTCCAACGCACCCTCGAGGCCGTGGTCCTGCGCTTTGGTGCAGTAGGAATCCTGGTCCGCAAAGAAGGGGCTTTCGGCAACGTGCAGGATTCGCTCCAGGTCAAGCTTTGCGACGCGCGGAAGGTTGCCCAGATCCTTGCGCGGACGCAGGCACTCGGCATGTCCGACCGCCTCATCGATGGTACGGAAACCCAGTTCAGCGAGGTATTCACGGACCTGCTGGGCGATAAAGGTGAAGAAGTTGACCACGTGCTCGGCACGGCCGGTGAACTTGCTCCGCAACGTCGGATTCTGGGTGGCAATACCGACTGGGCAGGTGTCCAGGTGGCAGACGCGCATCATGACGCAGCCCTCCACCACCAGCGGAGCGGTGGCGAAACCGAACTCCTCAGCGCCCAACAGCATCGCGACCACGACATCGCGACCGGTCTTGAGTTGACCGTCGCACTGCACGCGGATGCGGTCGCGCAGCCCGTTGAGCATCAGGGTCTGCTGGGTTTCAGCGAGCCCCAGCTCCCACGGACCACCGGCGTGCTTGAGGCTGGTCAGCGGCGAGGCACCAGTGCCGCCATCGTGGCCGGAGATCAACACGACGTCGGCATGCGCCTTCGAAACACCAGCGGCGACGGTACCCACGCCCTGCTCGGAGACGAGCTTCACGTGAATGCGGGCGCGCGGATTGGCGTTCTTGAGATCGTAGATGAGCTGCGCCAAATCCTCGATCGAGTAGATGTCGTGGTGCGGCGGCGGCGAAATCAGGCCCACGCCCGGGGTGGTGATGCGGACTTCCGCAATCCACGGGTAGACCTTGTTCGGTGGCAGCTGGCCACCTTCGCCGGGCTTTGCGCCTTGGGCCATCTTAATCTGGATGTCGGTGCAGTTGGACAGGTAGTGGCTGGTCACGCCGAAGCGACCCGATGCGACCTGCTTGATGGCAGAGCGCTTCCAGTCGCCGTTGGCCTCCATCTCGAAGCGGTCCGGGTCCTCGCCGCCCTCGCCGGAGTTGGACATGCCACCCAGGCGATTCATGGCAATAGCCAGCGTCTCGTGCGCCTCCGCGGAGATGGAACCGTAGCTCATCGCGCCGGTGGAGAAACGCTTGACGATGCTGGAGACCGGTTCAACCTCTCCAATGTCGATCGGCTCGCGATCCGAGACGAACTCGAGCATGCCGCGCAGAGTTGCCAGCTGCTTGGTCTGCTCATCGACCTTGTTGGTGTAATCTCGGAAGACCGCGTACTGACCAGTGCGGGTCGCATGCTGCAGCGTGTAGATGGTCTCCGGGTTGAATAGGTGGTACTCGCCTTCGCGGCGCCACTTGTACTCGCCGCCGAGATCCAGCTCGCGGTGTGCTTGCTCTTCCGGACGCGGCAGGAATGCGCTGCGGTGGCGAGCGGCAACATCTTCTGCGACCTCGTCGAGGCCAATGCCCTCCAGCGGAGAAACAGCGCCGGTGAAGTACTCGTCCAAGAACTCCTGCGACAGACCGACGGTGTCAGCCAACTGAGCACCACGGTAGGACTGCAGCGAGGCGATACCCATCTTGGACATGACCTTCAGCACGCCCTTGGAGGCGGCCTTACAGTAGTTCGAGCAGGCCTGATCCAGCGTCAGATCACCGAGCTGGTCCTTCATGCGCAGCTCATCGATGGTTTCGAAAGCCATGTATGGGTTAATGGCATCGGCACCAAAGCCCAGCAGCATGGCCATGTGGTGCACCTCGCGGGCGTCGCCAGCCTCAATGATGAGGCTGGCACGCGTCCGAGTGCGTTCCTCCACCAGGTGGTGGTGGACCGCGGAGGTCAGCAGCAGCGAGGGGATCGGCGCAAAGCGCTCGTTGGACTCACGGTCAGACAGCACAATCAGTCGGGCACCACGGTCAATGGCTTCAGAGACCTCACGGCGGACACGACGAATAGCGTTGCGCAGGCCACGGCCACCGCGGGCGACCGGGTACAGGCCGGAGATGACCTCGGCGCGGAACTCGGAGTACTCCTCGTTCTTGCCCGCCTGACACAGGGTGACAAAGTCGTGGTTGTCCAGGATTGGATGCTCTAGCCGGATACGACGGGCGGCATCGGCAGTGGGCTCCAAGATGTTGGTCTCTGCCCCCAGCAACGTATTCATGCTGGTGATGGACTTTTCGCGCAGCGAGTCCAGCGGCGGGTTGGTCACCTGTGCAAACCGCTGCGAGAAGAAGTCGAACAGCATGCGAGGTCGGTTGGACAGCGCCGCAATCGGCGTGTCCGAGCCCATCGAACCCAGGCCCTCCGCGCCGGTGAGTGCCATCGGGCGGATGATTAGGTCAACGTCTTCTTCGGTGATGCCGAAGACGCGCTGTCGTAACACCGCGCGGGCATGCGGCATGTACTGGTAGCGCTCTCGTGGCAAATCGGCGATGTCGACCAGGCCTTCTTTGATCCATTCCTCGTAGGGCCCAGTGGCGGCCAGCGTGGACTTAATCTCCTTGTCCTCAATAATGCGACCGGCCTTCATGTCCACTAGGAACATACGCCCCGGCTGTACGCGCGTGCGCTGCACAATCTGCTCCGGCGGGATATCCAAGACACCAGCTTCGGAGGCCATCACCACCAGGCCCTCGTCAGTCACCCAAATGCGTCCCGGCCGCAGGCCATTGCGATCCAAGATGGCACCGATGACCTGGCCGTCGGTAAAGCAGATAGCGGCGGGGCCGTCCCACGGCTCCATCAGGCAGGCGTGGTACTCGTAGAACGCGCGAACCTGCGGGCTGAGGTTGTCATCGTGCTCCCAGGCCTGCGGAACCATCATCATGACCGCATGCGGGAGACTGCGACCACCGAGATGCAGGAGCTCCAGGGCCTCGTCGAAACGCGCAGTGTCAGAACCGTTGGGGTCGCACACCGGCAGCGCGCGGTCGATATTGCCCAGCTTGCCAGAGCGAATCAGCGACTCGCGGGCGCGCATCCAGTTTTCGTTGCCGCGCACGGTGTTGATCTCACCATTGTGAGCGACGTAGCGGTACGGGTGTGCCAGCGGCCAGGACGGGAAAGTGTTCGTGGAAAAGCGCGAGTGCACGATGGCCAGCGCGGAAGTAACTTCCTTCTGCTGCAGGTCAAGGTAGAAATCCTTCAGCTGCGGGGTAGTGAGCATACCCTTGTAGACAATTGTGCGGCTGGACAGCGACGGGAAGTACACGGTGTCGCCGCCAGAGCCCTCGCCGGCGCCCCGTTCGCCCAGCTCACGCTCGCAGCGCTTACGCAGGAAGAACATCTTGCGGTCGAGATCAATATCGCTGAGCTGGCGCCCCTCGTAGTTCTTCGCGGTAACGAAGAGCTGACGGAGCACTGGCATAGCCTGACGGGCCATCTGGCCGAGCCCTTCAGCGTCGATCGGTACATCGCGCCATGCCAGGATCTCGATGCCCTCTTCAGCGCAGATGTCCTCAATAGCCCGAATGGCATCGAGGGTGGCCATGCGCGACTGCGGCAGGAAGGCGATACCAGTGGCGTAGGTTCCCGCCGGCGGTAAAATAACGCCTTCCTTGCTCAGCTCAGCGCGGTAGTAGGCATCCGGAACCTGAATGAGAATGCCGGCACCGTCGCCAGTGGTCTTCTCTGCACCGGCGGCCCCGCGGTGGTCGAGATTGACCAGTGCCTGAATGCCCTTTTCCACAATGTCATGGGTCTGGCGACCGTAAATGTCGGCGACAAAGGCCACGCCACACGCATCGTGTTCGTTCGACGGGTGGTAGAGACCTTCCCTCTGAGGACCACGAGGCAATGTGGCCGCTGTTTCGGTCAGAGTCATGGCTGTCTTAGCTGTCATGGCTGTTTTCCCCTTATAGGTGCAATGTGCCAATTGGGGGACACGGGTTATCTATATTTCCAACTGTTTTAACAATGCACTTTCATCTAGGCGTATTGCAATACGTATTTAGGGAATTAACTGTATTTGCCCACCCCCGAAGGGGCTAGACCAGCCTGCCAGCCCGAATAAAACCGGGCTTTTACTACCCGTTTTAATCTCATAACCCCCTAATCGAGCTACCACCCCCACTATCCACGCACAGTTGTTCGATTCTTTAGCAAACCCCCTCCATACCCAATCCCCTCCTACCGCTATGGTTAGCTCCATGCTCGCCAACCGTCGTTTCCGCTCGCCATTACAGGGCCTCGCCCTCCTTATCGGCGCAGCGACAATCCTCAGCGGCTGCACGGATCCCATAGACCCCACTCCAGAGAGCCAGTCGCATAGCCCGGCCCCGGCACCCGCTTTTACGCCCGAGCCAGCGGAACCCGCGCCCGAGATTCCTGAAGCGCCCCACACCCCAGACTCCCCCGGCACCCCAGCGCCCGGCACATCGCCTATCGACGGCATCCGTAGCGCCCTCAACCAGCTGGAGATAAAAGGGCGCGCACCGAAAACCGGCTATGCGCGCGACGAATTCGGGCAACGTTGGAGCGATGACATCTCTGCCGAGTTTGGCCACAACGGATGTGACACACGGAACGACATTTTGAATCGTGACCTTATTAATAAGGAGTACAAACCAAATACCCGCGATTGCGTCGTACTTTCGGGGCAACTACTGGATCCCTACACTGGCACGATGATTGAGTTTCAGCGCGGCCGCGACACCTCTTCCGCCGTGCAAATCGACCATGTTGTGGCCTTGAGCGACGCCTGGCAAAAGGGAGCACAGCAGCTCTCACCTGAGGTTCGGCAGGACTTTGCCAATGACCCCCTCAACCTCTTGGCCGTCGATGGTCCCGCTAATCAGCAAAAGCGAGATAGCGATGCCGCATCCTGGGTACCCGCCAACAAACCATTTCGCTGCCAGTATGTCGCTCGCCAGGTGGCGGTAAAACAGAAATACAACCTGTGGGTCACGCAGGCGGAGTCCGATGCCATCGACCATTGGCTCTCCACCTGCACACCAGAGGATGAGCCCGCGCTTGCCGCTCTAACCCTGAATTAGGGCAACCGTTTCCGACACACACCGACACCACACTTCTAGGCTCAAGCCGGCGAATATGTCACCTATTTAGCTACGCGCTCGCAACCCCCGCCCCTCCTAGTCGCGAACGTTTCTGTTTTTCTGAAGAATCCTAGCCCCTAATTTCTGGGGGCGACCGCCATTCACTCACGGCCCACTCCCCTCAAACAAACCAACCGAAAACCCCTGGGTTCATAGAGTTATATAGGTCAATATCGGAATTGATATCGTTACCACAGTGTTATCATTTCGTTACGTTTGCCACTTTCCATCGGTTTATAACCGTTTGATAACACTGTATCCTCGAGTCCGTTCGCGAAAAGGTATCCGTCGTAAAGCACTGTGCACACTACTTGCACATCTTTCACGTTTCTTCTTCGAAACTACTTTTTGACGCGGCACAGGTTTGTTAAAGTCTGGTTGTTACAAAATCGCACTATCGTGGTTGATGGTGTCAATGTGACTGGAGAGTCGCTTGGCGCTATTAGTCGCTTGTCCATCATCTTGGAGGATTCTCACCCATGGCAGCTGAAATGAAGGCTCCGGAAGTACCACTTGGGCTCCAAATCAAGGCTTTTGCCCAGTCGATTCCACCACTCCTGCGTACCGGCGCCCTGTACATGACTCCGAAGACGGCGCCGAAGATCCTCGATTACCTGCGTCGCTTGAAGTTCTCCGTCGCCAGCCTTATTTCCATGAGTGCGCTGCGCTACCCGGATCGCCTCGCCCTTGTCGACGATGACGGTGAACTCACCTATTCTCAGCTGCTCGACAACTCTCACGCCCTGGCTCGCGCCTTGATAGACCGTGGCATGACCCAGAAGTCCAGCTTCGGCGTTATCGCACGTAACGGCCGCGGCATCATCCTGCCGATGGCCATCAAGGGATTCATCGGCTCCGAAATTATGCTGATGAATATCGGCTCTGGCCCGACTCAGATCCGCGGCGTCGTTGACCAGAATAAGGCCAAGTTCCTGTTCGTCGATGACGAGTTCCTGGGCAATCTGCCGGAAGACCTCGACGATGTCACCGTCGTTATTACCTCCGTGACCAAGCCGGAGACCCGCAAGAACGCAGGCAAGAACTTCCTGTTCATGGAAGACCTCATTGAAGAAGGTCGTACATCGAACGCCAAGTTAGATCCGAAGCCGGAGCAGGGACGCATCATCATCATGTCCTCCGGCACGACCGGCATCCCGAAGGGTGTCCTGCGCAATGAGCCGAAGACACCGGCAACTGTGGGTGCAATCGCCGAGCGTATTCCGTGGCGCCGCAACATGGTCATTCACCAGTCCGCATCCATGTTCCACGCCTGGGGCTGGGCAAATGTGCTGATTGGCATGGCTACCGGCTCCACCATTGTCACCATGCGTGTCTTCGACCCGAAGAAGGCTGTTGACCAGTGTGAGCAGTACGGCTGTAACGGCATGATTTCCGCGGCCTTCTTCCTGCGCCAGATTAAGGACGTTCTGGATGAGGAGCCGAACCGCAAGATTGGACCGTTCCGCTTCATCGTCTCCTCTGGTAACGCCATCCCGGGCTGGCTCGTCTCCGCGCTGACTCACCGCTTCGGTCCGGTTATCTGTAACTTCTACGGCTCCACCGAGGCCGGCCTGTGCTCCATCGCATCCGGCGCGGACCTCGCAGCTCGCCCGGACTCCGCAGGTCGACCGGCAATTGGCGCCAAGGTTCGCATCCTGGGTGACGACGGCAAGGAAGTCGAGCCGGGTGAGGTTGGCATGATCCACACCGCTCAGGAGCTCTCCTTCATCGGTTACCTGAACAAGAAGGACAAGTTCACCACCGTCGATGGCCTGTTCCAGATCGGTGACCTCGGCCGTATCGACCAGGACGGCTACCTGTACATCTGTGGTCGCTCCGACGACATGGTGATCAAGGGCGGCGAGAACGTCTTCCCACGCGAGGTCGAAGAAATTCTCGGCCCGGTGCCGGGCATCGCCGACGTCTTCTGCCACGGCAGCAACGAAAACGACGAGATTTTCGCTGACCTGTTCCTCTACGTTGTCCGCGAGGACAATGAGGCCGGCAAGAACCTCACCGAGGACATGCTGCGCGAGTACGTCCGCGAAACTCTGGCCGAGCACTCCACTCCGGACCGCGTCTTCTTCGTCGACTCCCTGCCGCGCAACGCCATCGGCAAGGTTGTCCCGCGCGAAGTCAAGGCAATGCACGAGCGCCTGAACCTGGACGCTCAGTAAGAAGCCTGTACACGAAAGTGTGCCCACCGGCTATCCGCGCGGGCGCACCTGGATTTCATCCACGTTGGCATCCGCTCCGGTATCAACGGCCAGACGTACTGCGGCTGCGATCGATTCAGGCCGCATGAACTTCGTGCCGTCGTAACGCCAATCCGCATCATCGCGGTGCCAATTCGACTGCAGCTGAACCTGCATATCGGTATCGACGCGCCCGGGGTGCACGGAGCTGACTCGTACCGCGCCACGCTCTTCCTCGCGCAGCGCATCGGTGAAGGCCCGTAGCGCGAACTTCGACGCCGCATACGGCGAAGTACCAGCTGAAGCGCGGAATCCCGAGCCCGAGTTGATGGTCACCAGCGTGCCCTCCGCCTTGCGCAGCGCCGGCAGCAGCTGGCGGGTCAGGTCGGCGACGGCGACGACGTTGATGTCCATGATCCGCGACCAGTCCGCACGCGAAACCTCCGCCACGTCCCCATCGACGTACACACCCGCCGAGTGCACGAGCACATCCAGCCCGCGCCCACCGAGCGCCTCCAACAGCTTTGCCACTTCCGCGTTTACGGCGTCGGCATCACCCAGATCAGCAACGAATACGCTTGCCGACGGCAACTGCGACGCCACCTTCTCAGCAGACTCAGCACTGGTAGCGCCCACAATGACGTGGTGATCACGGGAGAGATCCTTAGCGACCGCCAGGCCAATACCACGGCTTGCGCCCGTGACCAGGGCAATCTTGGTATCAGCGGCAATATCGATGCTCATATACGGCTCCTCTATGTAGTCGGTTTACTTCTTCGGCTTCGCGCCGCCCACCTGGTCGATGGGGGTCACCTGCAGGAAGTCGATGTTGACGCGATTCGGGCGGGTGGCCGCGAACACAATGATGTCGGCAACATCATCGGCGGTCAGCGACTCAACGCCGTCGTAGACCGCTGCGGCCTTGGTCTCGTCGCCGTCGAAACGCACGAGTGAGAAGTCGGTGTGGACGCGCCCCGGATCGATTTCGGTGACGCGCACGCCATCGACAGCAACCTCTTGACGCAGGACTTCCACCAGGGCGCGCTCAGCGTGCTTGGCGGCGTTGTAGCCGGCACCGCCGGTGTAGACCTGGCGACCGGCAATCGAGCCGACGGTGAGCACAATGCCGCTGGTGGTCTTCAGTGCGGGCAGCAGTGCGCGGGTGACGCGCAGGGTGCCCAGCACGTTGACGTCGTACATCCAACGCCATTTTTCCTCGACAGCGCCTTCAACCGACTCCATGCCCCAGGCACCACCGGCGTTGTTTACCAGCACGTCGACACGCGGTTCAGCCTTAGCCAGCGCCGCCACATCGTCGTCAGAGGTGACGTCAACCTTGTAGACTGTCGCTTCACCACCGGCAGCGCGGATCTCCTCCGCGACAGCCTCGAGCTTGTCCTCGCGGCGGGCTCCCAACACAACGCGAAAACCTTCAGCTGCGAACTGCTTGGCAGTGGCTGCACCAATACCGGAAGAAGCACCGGTAACTACAGCTACTTTCCTGCCATTAGTTGAAGTTTCAGAGGTCATGAGGGCTCAACTCCTTGCTACATGCGTCTACTGATATCCCCGACTGTAGTCATAGGACACCTTCCTCCGCCGAAGACTGCGTGTGCTTTACACCTGATGTTCCACGTGAAACGTATATAAAACTGTGCAAAAATTTTTCCGATTCACCGCATGCACAGCCGTTAAAACCGCGATACTGGTTGCATGTCTGACCAGCCTCACTTCTCACATCTTCTCTCCCCTCTCGACGTCGGTCCTCTAACTCTGCGCAATCGCATCATCATGGGTTCAATGCACTCCGGTCTGGAAGATCGCACCCGTGATATCCCCAAGCTGGCTGCCTATCTGGGTCGGCGTGCCGAAGGTGGCGTGGGACTCATCGTCACCGGCGGTTATGCTCCCAACATCGAGGGTTGGCTGACTCCGGCCGGTTCGATGATGGCGTCGAAGCGCATGGCGGACAATCACCGCCGCGTTACTGACCTCGTGCACTCCCACGGCAGCCACATCGTGCTGCAGGTGCTGCACGCCGGTCGTTACAGCTACAGCCCGCTGGCTCGCTCCGCCAATACCGGTCAGTCACCGATTAGCCCGTTTAAGGCTCATCGCCTCACCGGCTTTGATGTCTCACGCACCATTGGCGCTTATGTTCGCGCCGCGAAGCTCGCGAAACGCGCTGGTTACGACGGCATTGAGGTTATGGGCTCCGAGGGTTACCTGCTCAACCAATTCCTGGCCGAGCGCACTAACCACCGCTCGGACAACTGGGGCGGCAGCGCCGAGGCTCGCATGCGTCTGCCCATCGAAATTGTTCGCCGCATTCGCGCCGAAGTGGGCGAGGACTTCCTGCTTCAGTACCGCATTTCGCTGCTTGACCTGGTGGAAGACGGCCAGACCTGGTCCGAGACCACTGAACTCGCGCAGCGTCTGGTCGAGGCTGGCGTCGATGTCTTCAACACCGGCATCGGCTGGCACGAAGCACGCGTCCCCACCATCGTTACGTCCGTGCCGCGCGCCGCATTCACGGATCTGACTGGTCGTCTCCGTTCGCTTGTCGACGTCCCGATCGCAGCCTCCAACCGAATCAACCGCCCTGAGGTTGCGGAGAAGATCCTCGCTGACGGCAATGCGGACCTGATTTCCATGGCCCGCCCACTGCTGGCTGACCCGGACTTTGCCATCAAGGCGGGCGATGGTCGAGCTGACCAGATCAACACCTGTATCGCCTGTAACCAGGCCTGCCTGGACCACACCTTCGCGGCCAAGCGCTCCACCTGTTTGGTCAACCCGAAGGCGGCTTACGAAACCGAGCTGGTATCCGTGCCGGTTGCGAAGGACAAGGCCAAGCGCGTCGCCGTCATCGGCGCTGGTGTGGCTGGACTCGCTTTCGCGGAAGCCGCAGCTCAGCGCGGTCACCAGCCGGAGATTTTCGAGGCCGCCGATCAGATTGGTGGCCAGTTCAACCTCGCCGCACAGATTCCGGGCAAGGAGGACTACGGCGAGACGCTGAAGTACTTCTCACGTCGCCTGGAGGTGCTCGAAGTTCCGGTTCACCTGAACACGCGTGCCGACGTCGACGAGCTCAAGACCAAGTTTGACCACGTGATTGTGGCCACGGGTGTCACCCCACGAATCCCGGGCATTGACGGTATCGACCACGAGAAGGTCATTCGCTACGACGAGCTGCTCTCGGGTGCGAAGCAGGCCGGTAACAAGGTGGCCGTCATCGGTGCTGGTGGTATCGGTGTGGACGTGTGTGAGTACCTCACGCGCAAGCCGAACCAGACCATCGAGGCCTGGAAGGACGCCTGGGGCGTCGGTGACCCAGCGGAGTTCCGCGCGGGTCTGACCAAGCCGGGCACGGTCTCCGGCGCGGCTGAGGAGTTTGAGGTCGAGCGCGAGGTGCACCTGCTGCAGCGCAAGACCTCCCGCATCGGCAAGGGCCTGGGCAAGACCACTGGTTGGGTTCACCGTGCGGAGATTAAGAAGGCCGGTGTCAAGCAGTACACCGGCGTCACCTACAACCGTATCGATGACGAGGGTCTACACATCACCATCGATGAAAAGTCACAGGTCATCGCAGTTGACAACGTGATTGTCTGTACTGGCCAGGTATCCAATCTGGACTGCCTGGGCGACAAGGATCGCGAAAGCGTCACCGGCGATAACTCCAATGTCACCATCATCGGTGGCGCAGACGTGGCCGCTGAACTGGACGCAAAGCGTGCCATCCGCCAGGCCGTCGAAGTAGCGCTCGCGCTGTAGGGCCGCTACCCCTCGTAGCGGTCGGTGTAGGCGCGCTGCTCGAACTCGAAACGGCCCGGGTGAGCCGGGAACTCACCCGGGACACCGATGGCCAGCAACAGCGCTACCGCCACATCGGTGTCACCGGCACCGATAGCTTCCTTGACCTTCTGCTCACTAAAGCCCGTCATCGGGGAGCTAGCCCAACCAAAGGCGCTGGCAGTGACCATAGCGAAAGAAGCGGCAATCATGGCGTCGCGGATTGCGAACTCGCGGGAGAGACCCTTTTTCTCGCGGGCCTCGTGGAAGGAGGTCATCGAGGCCTCCCGCTCAGCGGCGGCAACTTCGTCCCACAGGCCAGTGGCCTTGTTGGTCTCAACCAGGCGCGGAATACCGCGCTTCCAGCCAGTCGGCTCACCAATGAAAGCGAGTAGCAGCGGCGCATTGGCAACCTGCTTCTGACCACCGGCAGCTTCCACTACCTTCTGACGCACCTCAGGGTCCTCGATACGCACAATCGCGCGGGACTGAATGTTAAAGGCGCTGGGAGCTTCCAAAGATAGCTCCAGGAGGCGGCGCACGTCAGCGTCGTCAAGAGGTTCGTCCGCATAGACGCGTGTGGCACGACGGTTGCGGACGATGTTCTCAAATTCGGTGGCGAACTGGTCGCGCGGAGAATGTGAAGTCATGCATTAGAGATTAGCGGGTGGCCAACCTTCGAGTTCGAGTAGCCAGCGCTTCATTTCGCGGCCACCGGCATAGGCACCGAAAGATCCCGCTCCCCCACTGGCGGGCACCACGCGGTGACAGGGAATCAGAATACCCAGCGGATTGGTGGCACAGGCCGACCCGGCAGCCCTGGCGGCACGGGGTGAGCCGGCCATCTCGGCAAGCTCGCCATAGGTCACAACCTGGCCATACGGCACATCGCGCAGTGCGGTCAGAGCACGAGCGCGGAAAGAATCCTGCGTGAATACGTCGCAGTCCAGCGGCAGCGCAAACTCACGGCGCTGCCCGGCAAAATACTCGCGGAACTGCTGCGCCGCCAGTTCCGCCACCGCCTGCGCTTCGGGGTCGGCGGCGCTGGGGTCGTCGTCAAGCACGGGACCTAAGAGATTGACTTCGACGACCCCGCGAGCGGAGGTGGCGATTCCAAGCGCACCGAAGGGCGTTTCCACCTTGGCAATCACCATGAAACCTCCTACTTAGTCCTTGTTGGTCTGGAACCAGTCCAGCAGCTCGTCCCACTCCTTCTCGTGACCGGAGCGGAAGTAACCACCGTACCCCACACCCTTGCCGCCAGCCGGCTGAGCCTGACGCTTTTCAATCTTTTCAGCAGAGCTCATCACATTGGTAATCAGGTCTGCCGAGGACTCCTCAGTCCAGTAATCATCCGGAACGCGGATGGACAGGAACGGCTGCGGAGCCTTGGAGAAGCGATTAGCGAAGTCAAACTCGGAATCGTCGAAGAAGTAGCCTTCCTTGCGAGCCCAGCGCGCCCACTGACGCATGACACCGTTCGGCGGCTCAATAGCCAGACGCCACGCCGACGCCGGAATGTGGCCAGTAATGAAACCGCTTATCGGGCCCAGAATGTTAAAGATGAAGAATGCGCGGACCTTGCCCGCCACGGACGGCACCTTGGAAATACGCATACCGCGGCAGTTGACCAGTGCTGCTGCGTCATAGGTGCCCTCGGAGCCGGCGTAGGCGATGCCGTGACCACCAACCGCGTGGCCGACAGCGAAGTGCGGCACGTCCGGGTAGGTCTCCTTGGCCCACTCGATCACACCCGGAATATCCTTGGTAATCCAGTCCGACATCCGGATGTCTTCATTGTTCTGGTCAGTCTTCAGAGCGGACTGGCCAATTCCGCGGTAGTCATAGGTGATAACGCCGTAGCCCTTTTCTGCCACGGTCTCAGCGAAACGGTGGTAGAAACCCTGCGGCACACCGGTACCGGAGTGAACGGTGATGATGCCGTTGGGAATGTTCTCTGGGTTCTCCTTCGGGCGGAACATGGTTCCGCGCAGCAGGACGCGGTCATTAGCCGGGATAATGATGTCCTGCCGAGGGCACGGCTCCGGCAACTTCGGGCTCTTCGCGGAAAAACGGCTAATTCCAGTGGAAGTGGTTGAGGCTTCGGAGGTCATTTATGCAGTTCCTTCGAGTGGACTTAACAAGTGCATGATTTTGTATACACAATCTTAAAGTGTAAGGCTCATCACTTTCAGCGCTTTCGTGGAATTTGGCTCACTTTGGGTACTGCGCGTTCTTTTAGCCTCTAACGAGCTGCCTCACGCGCGTTACAACTGCACATCCCCATAGGCGCGTTCGTCCTCGATCGGCTCCAGATGCGAGGAAATATGCACACCCGGGAAGCGCTCCCGCAGCTCATCCTCCATCGCAGTGAGCACATCGTGGCCGCGCTCGACGCTCCACGCGCCCGGCACCAGCACATGGAACTCAATGAACTGCTGATGCCCCGACACACGAGTGCGAATCTCGTGAACGTCAATGCCCCGACTCCGATTGCGGTGCGAGGCCAAAATCTCGTCCACCGCCACGCGGTCCTCGCCCTCCATGGCCTTGTCCATCAGGCCGTTACCGGAATCGCGCAGCAGCTTGAAACCGGTGACCAGGATGTTTACGGCCACCGCCAGCGCGATAATCGGGTCGAGCCACCACAGGCCAGTAATCCACACCAGAGCCACACCCGCCAGAACACCGGCGGAGGTCCACACATCGGTCATAAGATGCTTGCCGTCGGCGGTCAGCGCCAGGGAGTTATGCTGACGCCCGGCCCTAAGCAGAATCAGCGCCACCGCACCATTAACCACCGAGGCAATCACGGTCACGATGAGGCCCAGGCCGATCTGCTCAATCGGCTGCGGGTGCACCAAACGCTCGATAGAGACATAAATAATCGCCGCCGCCGCCACAAAGATCATGGCACCTTCCAGCCCGGCCGAGAAGTACTCTGCCTTGGAATGGCCGAACTCATGGTCGCGGTCCGCGGGCCGCGCGATAACCTTGAGCACAATAATTGCGACAACTGCCGCAACCAGATTGACAATCGACTCCGTCGCGTCGGAAAGCAGGCCCACCGATCCGGTTAGAGTGTAGCCCCAAAACTTCAGCGCGATGGTGACGACCGCCGCCCCCACTGAAAGCCAACCAAAACGAGATAAGTCCTGCATATGCGGGCACTTTACCCGCCTGTCCGGAGTTACTACCAGTTCTATGAGCACCGATTTCCAGTTCAATTTGCAGAACATTTCTGCAGGCCTGCCGTTCGCGTCGCAGCTCGCCTCGCTTGCCGACGCCGTGCGCGACCACGACGTAGTAGTCCAGGCCCCACCGGGTACCGGCAAGACCACTTTGGTTCCACCGGCGGTGGCCAACACCCTAGGCGGACGCATTGTAGTCACGGCTCCCCGGCGCGTGGCGGTGCGCTCGGCGGCGCGGCGGTTGGCCCAACTGTCGGGCACGAAGCTCGGTGGGGAAGTTGGTTACTCGGTGCGTGGCGACGCCAAAGTTTCCCACGCCACCCGCGTGGAGTTTGTCACTCCCGGTGTGCTGCTGCGTCGACTGCTGCGCGACGGCGACGTGGATGCCAGCGCGGTGCTCATCGACGAGGTGCACGAGCGCGGCTTGGACACCGACCTGGTGTTGGCGATGGTGCGCGACTTGCGGGATATCCGCGATGACCTGCGCCTTGTCGCTATGTCTGCGACGGTGGACGCACCGAAGTTCGCGGCCTTGCTCGGTGGCTCCACCCCGGCTCCCATTGTGGCGGCGGAGGCGGCAATCCACCCGCTGGATATTCGCTACTCGCCCTTCCCACAGCGGCTGGATGCGCGCGGTGTGACCGACGATTTCCTGCAGCACGTGGCAGCGCAGACCAGGACACTGGTGGAGGAAGCCGCCGGTGATGTGCTGGTTTTCCTCCCCGGGATCCGCGAGGTGGAACGCTGCGCAGGCTATATCGCCGACGCCTCAGATGCGACAGTGCTAACGCTGCATGGCCAGCAGAGCTCCGAAGAGCAGGACCGCGTGTTCCGTCGACAAGCGGACGGTAGGCGCGTGATTGTGTCCACCGCGATTGCGGAATCATCCGTGACCGTGCCGGGCGTGCGCGCCGTTGTCGACGCCTGCCTCACGCGCGGGCCGCGACTCGACATCGCGCGTGGCTTCTCCGGCCTGGTCACCAGCTCGTGTGCGCAGTCCTCCGCGAACCAGCGCGCGGGCCGTGCGGGACGTGAGGGCCCGGGCATCGTGGTGCGCTGCGTCTCTCAGTCGGAGTTCGCGTCCTTTCCCGCCTGGCCCGCGCCGGAAATCGAGGTCGCCGACCTGACCCAAGCGCTCCTCGACGCCGCCGCGTGGGGCACGCCAGGGATGCAGGGACTCAAGCTTCTCGACGCCCCACCACCCCACCACACGGAGGCTGCAAACCGCATTCTCGCTGGCCTGGGTGCTGTTGATGAGGCCGGTGACATCACGGAGCTCGGACGCACCCTGGCTACCCTGCCGGTGCATCCACGCATGGGACGCGCGCTGCTGACCGCCACGGCCATGATGCCGGAGCACGCCGGCGCGGTCGCACGCGCGGTGGAGAAACTCACCGATGCCCGCGGCTTGGCCAAGCAGGTGCGCCGCATTGAGCTGGATACTGAAGCCCCCGCCAACCTGCTGTCCTCGGACATCCCCGCGCTGGTCACGGCCCTGGCCTGGCCGGATTTCATCGGGCGACGGCGCAGTGCGAACTCCGACGAATACCTCTTCACCGGCGGCACCGCAGCGGAACTCGCCCGCGGTTCTGACTTGCACGGCCACGAGTGGATCGCGGCCGCCGACATCTCGCGGCTCTCCCACGGCGGCGCGCTAATCCGCGACGGCGAGGCGATCGACCTGGAAATTGCCATGCTCACCGCCGGCCACCTCGCCCGCACAGAGACCACGGCGCGCGTCGAACAGGGCCGCGTTCGCGCCCGTGAGCGCGACCTGCTCGGCGCCATCGAGCTGTCCTCCCGCCAGGTCTCCCCGACGCCCGAGCAGTGCATTGCCGCCAACTCCACCTGGCTTGCCGGCACGCTTGCCGACGCCAGCCCCAACCTCGACCGCGACACCGAACAGCTCCGCCGCCGCATGGCCTTTCTCCACACTCATCGCGGTGCCCCATGGCCGGATGTCTCCCCCGCAGGGCTTGCGGCCCAGGCCGAGCTCCTCTTCGCTGGCGAGCTGGACCGCCCGACCCCTCCGACTTTGGATGCCGAGCACCTCCGCCGCCTGCTGCCCTGGCCGGAGGCCACGGACTTCGACCGGCTGGTGCCCGAACGCCTGGAGGTCCCATCCGGTTCTAAGATTCGCCTGGAGTACCCGGAGGACCCCACCGACGAAGAGGCGCAGATTGTCCTGGCTGTGAAGTTGCAGGAGTGCTTTGGCCTGGCGGAGACCCCGCAGGTATTGGAAAAGCCGGTGACAATGCACTTACTGTCACCGGCTCAGCGACCACTCGCGGTCACTGGAGACTTGGAAAGTTTCTGGAATGGCGCCTACGCACAGGTTCGCTCCGAGATGCGGGGCCGTTACCCCAAGCATCCGTGGCCGGAGAACCCGTGGGAGGAGCAGGCTACTGCGAGAACGAAGCGCCGTCGTTAAGCAGGCTCGTCGTTAAGCAGCTGCCTGCGCCCGCACGCGACTGGGTTTGTACCAGAGGTAGATTGCGTAGCCCAGGCAGGTGAAGAAGAGCACGCCGCCCATGATTCCCTGCATGTTGCCGTAGAACCACTGCCCCACGCCCGCAGCATGGCCGAAGTCGTTGCCCACGAAGACCTTGTACGGCGCCCACCAATGGGCGATCATGAACAAGGTGCCGACAACGATGTTCCCGATCTCGCGGACGAAGAGCACCAGCGGCACAAAGACCATGACAATCGACCAGTGGTGGCTGACCGCGTACGGTCCAGCAAAGCTGACCGCCAGCGCGACGAAACCGAGGGCTGCGACCTCATAGCCATCGCGATGGTAGACCCACGCCACGAAAGCGGCAGCGATGGCGCCAAAGAGGAAGAAACCGTAGATGCCAATATCGAGCGCAGTGCCCTCCACCCCGGCGCGGGCGAGCAGACCACTGAACGCCTGGTTGGCCTCGTAAGCCGGGGCGCCACCGCGGTTGCCGGCGAAGAACTCATCGGTCCAGAAGTAAATCGACTCTTTAAAGCGCACGGCGAAACCAATGGCGACGGTCACCAGGAACCAGCAGAAGCTCTTGGCCACGGCCGCAAAGTCACGGCGCATGAGGAACACCAGCGCATATGCCGCAGGGGTGATCTTGATACCCGCCGCGATACCCACGCCCAATCCACGTAGCTTCTTGGGCAAAAAGCCCAACACATCGGAGACCACCAGCAGCGCGAGGAAGACGTTGATCTGCCCGAAGAGCACGTTAGCGCGCAGCGGGTCGAGCAGCATCACCACCCCGAGCAGGCAGGTAGCCATCAGCTTCGGACACTCAGAGCCGAGACGAGTGAAGACCATCCACAGCATCGCCCACACCGCCGCCAGCGTGGCGAACGTCCAGATGATTTGCAGGGTAACCGGCCCCGCCCAGGTCAGCGGGTAAAACAGCAGCGCTGCAAACGGTGGGTAGATGAAGCGGAAACCCGATCTGGTGGGAAACTCTGGGGAGTAGAGATCCTGGTCTCGTCGTAGCGCCCAGCCGGCGTCTTGGAAGACCTCGAGGTCCATCATGTAGGCAGTTGCCGCAAGATAGATGAAGTCGATGACAACGACCAGCGACACCAGCCCAAATACAATTGCCAAGATCCGTCTCTGCATGACGGAAAGCGTCGAGAGTCTGTCCATGAGCATGATTCGACACTACCGCACAGTTCTTCCTACTCAGGCCTTAGAGTGGGAGGTATGTTCGTGGAAAACTATCGCAAGGTTCGCTCCGAGATCGACGACGCTTGCCGACGAGCCGGGCGTCAGCCCTCCGAGGTCCGTCTGCTGCCCGTCAGCAAGACTGTGCCTGTCGACGCCCTGGTGGAATCCTGGCCGGAGCTCGCGGCAGCCGGCTGCGCTGGCCTGGCGGAAAACCGCGTCCAGGAAGCGGTGGCCAAGGCGGAGGTATTCCGGGAGGCCTTCGGCGAGAAAGCACCACATATGGCCATCATTGGTCCACTGCAGACGAATAAGGCAGGCCATTTAGTCAGCTGTGCTGATGAGTTTCAGGCGCTGGACCGACCGAAGGTGGCCGGAGCGCTGCAGCGCCACTTGGCTGATTCCGAGCGCACACTTGATGTGCTGATTCAGGTCAATGTCTCCCGCGAGCCGCAGAAGTCGGGCCTGGCGCCGAGCCACGCAGCGGAGTTTGTCCGCATGTTCGGCCCCGATGGCGAGTACCCGAACCTGCGCCTGCGCGGGTTTATGACCATCGCGGCCCAGAATGACCCGAATGTCCGCGAGACCTTCGCGGAGCTGCGCGATCTGCGCGACAGTCTGCTCGGGGATTTGCCGGAGGGCGTCAGCCTCGACGAACTGTCGATGGGTATGTCCGGCGACTACCGCGAAGCCATCGCCGAGGGAGCGACCACCGTGCGTGTGGGACGCGCTATCTTCGGTGAACGCTCGTATAAAAATAAAGGTAATCAAATGAAGGTAATCTCAGTGCCATGAGTTCTGATGTCTCCCCGTGCTCCCGTCGTCGTTTCCTCCTGGGAACTGCCGCCACTGCAGCTGGCGCACTCGTAGCCGCTTGTGCACCAAAGTCTGCGGTGGAGAAAGTTGACGCTGCCGACATTCCGGTTGGCGGCGGTGTGGTTATCGGCAATTACGTCGTCACGCAGCCGGAGGAGGGCAAGTTCGCCGCTTTCTCCAGTTCGTGCCCGCACCAGAATGGTCGCATCACTGAGGTCAGCAATGGTGTGATGATTTGCCCGAACCACAACTCCCACTTTGATATTGCTACTGGTCAGGTTGTTTCTGGCCCCTCACGTAAGCCCGCTGGCCAGGCTCCGCTGTCGGCCGATGGCACTGAGCTGATTGTGGGTCAGAAGTAGATTCCGGAAGCAGATTCATGGTCGGCGGGTTCAAGGCCTAAGAGATCTAGTCCCGCCGGTGCCAGCTGGAATCGCAGCGGGCGGCGGCTCGTGGGCATTGCCAATCCTGCCGCCTCTAACTCGGCGAGATACTTTCGCGCTGTCCGCTTTTCCTTGCCGACGGTGTCAGCGACGTGTTCGAGCTTGATTCCATATTCGGGCCCGAACAACCGAACCTGTGCCAGGACGTATAGCGTGCCAATCTCGTTTCCTGTAAGCGACACAGGCAGCACCCGCTCGGGCGAGTTAGATAGCTCAGCTATCCGCTGTTCAAGCCTTTCGCACTGGTAAGACTTCATCTGCAGCTCTTCCAGCAAATACTGCTGTGCATTCAGAATGACATCAGCCATCGCCTCGACGAAGAAAGTGACTTCTCCCCGGTTCATTGGGTCTTCCGTAGTGGTAAAAGCCTTGTAATACTTCGCTTTATCCTCAGCGAGTTGGCGGGAAATAGTCAGCGCAGTTGAGGTCGAGAGTGCCTCCCGCAAAGCCACGGACAGTAGAAAACGTCCCATCCGGCCGTTGCCGTCATAAAACGGGTGAACGAATTCGAACATGAAATGGCTTGCCAAGATTCGAATCAGCCGATTGTCCTCTGCGGAATTCACCGTTGCCAGGAACTCATTGAGGAGTTGGTGAATGGCAGCTTCGCTTTCAACACCTCGATGAACCTGTTGTTGCCCATCGGTAATCGTGACCGTTGCTGCCCTGAAGAGTTCACCGTCTAACTCATCTTCGGCGGCAATCTCATCGCCGAGAAGCTGATCGTACTGCTGACGGATTTCTGTGAGCGTTGTCGGAAACTCAATCCGCTCATCGTTGGCCAACCGGAAATAGAGCTGACTGAATTCATGGAAGCGCTTGTGCTGGGTTCCCGAAGTGTTGTCCAACGCCTCCGCGACTTCTCGCCGTGTGGAGTGAATTCCCTCAATTTCATTGGTGGCTACCACCTCGGTCAGGAGCAGATTGAAAAGATAGTGAGTCCGCGCGGCATCCGGCAGGCGATTCCACAACTGTGAGATCTGTAGCTCTAGAGACAGAATCTTTTCAATCTTGGCCGCGAGATCGCTTGTAATGCAGCAAAAGAGCGGCCACTGCCCCAGCGGAAAGTGCCACTGAATCGTCGACGGGGAGTCTTTGCGTGACTGGTATTCGCCTTCCAATGTCTGTTCCGCATCATGTGCGGACATGTGGAAGATCCTCTTAAGCGGATAGTGCTTCACGGCGAGCTCCCTTCTTTCCCCGGCGTTCTTTACATGATGCTTTTTACATATAGTGCCCTAAAAACTAACCCTTAATGTAAAAAATCACTGTTTTTTACATTAAGGGTTCTTTACGCGGTGCCTAAATGCGCTATGTTGCCGATATTGCCCCTACCGCCGCGGCTTCAGCCCCGCCACAGCACACGCGCCCGCGACGAAGGACAGCGCCACCAGCCACGGAATCAGCCCTGCCCACTCAAAGCGGCTGAACACCATCCCGGATACCCAACCGACAATGGACGAACCCGCATAGTAGCTGAACAGGTACATCGATGACGCCTCGGCGCGGTCGCGCTGCGCCACCAGCCCCACGCCGGACGAGGACAGCGAGTGCGCCACGAAGAACGATGCCGTGAATACAAGCACGCCCACAACCAATGTGGGCAGCCACGGCAGCAGCGCCAGCCCCAAGCCCACGCACGCGGCCAGAGTCGCAATGGCGATGAGGCGACGGCGGCTCACCGTCTTCGCCCACACGCCCGCGCGTGCCGACGACCACGTGCCCGACAGGTAGAGAATAAATACGAACCCTGCCAGTGCCGGGGAGAGCCCGAACTTATCGCCCAGTCGGAAGCCCAGGTAGTTGTACAGAGAGACAAACGACCCCATAAACAGGAACGCCAGGGCGCACAGCGCGAGAATGCGCGGGTCGCGCAAGTGCCGCGCTATGGCCTGCCCCTCCCCTGCAAACGACAGCTGCTTCGGCTGGAACCTACGCTGTTGCGGCAGGAAGTACCAGGTCAGAATGGCGAAAACAAACGCCACCGTCGCTGAGACCGCAATCGCCATCCGCCAAGAGGCGAACTCCAGCACAATGGACGGAATAATACGGCCGAGCAGACCACCGACCGTCGTGCCCGAGATATACAGCCCCATCACGCGACTGACGTGGTCGGCGTGGACTTCCTCACTGACATAGGCCATAGCCACTGCGGGAACACCGGCAATGACAATGCCCTGCAGCAGGCGCAGCGCAATCATCGAACCGATGCCCGGCGCGATTGACACCACGAGCCCCAGCAGCGTTGCCACAAATGCGCTGATGACGATCACGCGCCTGCGTCCAAAGCGTTCGGACAATATGGACACCGGGATAATCGCACAGGCCAGACCACCGGTGGTGGCGGATACCGTCAGTGCGGCGGTGGCTGGGTCGACCGATAGCTCGTCGGAAAGCGTGGGCAGTAGCGCCTGCGTTGCGTAGAGCGCTTGGAACGATGCCAGGCCGGCGAAAAGCACAGCGATAAGCGCGCGGCGGAATCCGGGATCTTCTGGCCGCAGTCCTTCGATCTGTTCGGGGTTTTCGTTAGCGCTAGTCACTTGTCCTACGTTAGCCCTCCCTCCAAACCCCTCGCTGAATACACCAAACCAAAAAACCTTTTTAATTCGCCCGCGGTATCGCTTTCGTTTTATTAGTTTCGTAGGCATGACTACTTCTTCCGCACAGCCACAGGGTCGCAATCACGACCGCGAGTACGACATTGTCGTCTACGGTGCCACGGGTTTCGTGGGCCGCTTGATTGTGGACTATCTGGCTAAACACGCCGGTCAGACAAAGGTGGCGCTCGCAGGTAGGAATGCTCAGAAGCTTGCCGACGTCGCGGAGAACGCAGGCGTATCGGACTGGCCGGTCATTGTTGCGGATGCCGCCGACCAGCAGGCGGTGGCACAGCTTGCTGCCAGCACAAAGGTGGTGTTGACCCTTGTTGGACCGTACGCAAAGTACGGCCGCACCCTGGTGGCCGAGTGTGCCAAGGCCGGTACTCACTACGTCGACCTGTGTGGCGAGGTGCTGTTCGTCCACGACTCCATTGCAAACAACCACGAGGTGGCGCAGCAGACCGGAGCTAAAATTGTTCACTCCTGTGGCTTCGACTCAATTCCCTCCGACGTCGCTGTCCGCGAGCTCCACGAAGCAGCTCACACCAAGCTCGGTGAGACAACCCTGCTGTTCAAGCACGTCAAGGGTGGCGTCTCCGGCGGCACTATCGATTCGGTCCGCGTTCAGCTTGAACAGGCCAAGAAGGATCCCAAGCTGCGTCGCATCATCGCCGATCAGTACGCGCTGGCTGAGCCGGGACCCGACCAGGGTAAGTTCGGCGTCGACCTGCGCCCGGCGCGCTTCCGCAGCCACTGGCGAGCCCCCTTCTTCATGTCGCCTTTCAACACCCGCATTGTTCAGCGCTCAGCGATGCTGGCGGATTACGGTGATTCCTTCCGCTACCGCGAACTACTCAATGTCGGCCGCGGTCCGAGGGCTTTCGTGCGCGCGAATGCTTTCGCAGCTGTCTGCAGGTTGGCGCTGGCGGCGATGGCATTTGGGCCGACGGCCAAGCTCATTGATAAAAAACTACCGAAGCCGGGCGAGGGCCCGAGCGCTGAAGCACAGGCCGAAGGCCGCTTCACCATCGAGGCCTACACCGTCGATACCTCCGGCATTCACTGGCGTTCCAAGGTGTCCCTTGAGGAAGACCCAGGGTACACAGGCACCGCGATTATGATTTCCAGCGCCGCCCTCGCGCTCGTCCACGACGATCTGCCGGACACCACTGGCGTGCTCACTCCTACTGTCGCGCTTGGCGACGCCCTGTCCCGCCGTCTCCGCGCTGGCGGCATGACCATTGAGACGGTGCAGGCTCGATGATTGGTGGCCTGACCGGTGCTTTTGTGAATCTCACCCACGGACCGAAGCTGCCGAGTGTAGGTGGTGGCCGTGCGTTAGTGACCGGCGCTTCCTCCGGCATCGGCTGGGCATGCGCGGAGGCGCTGGTCAAGGCCGGTTTCGAGGTCGTTGGCACGTCCCGCAGAGGCGCCGATGCGCCACACCCCGAGGGAGTGCAGATGGTGGCGCTCGACATGTCCAGCGCTGACGATATCGCCGCCGTGGTCGCTCACGGGCCTTACGACGTCGTCGTCGCCAACGCCGGTGAGAGCCAGTCGGGCGCTTTCGAGGAGCTACCCCGCGAGGCGCTTGAGCGTCTCTTCCAGGTCAATGTTCTGGGGCAGGTGGAGCTGTTACAGCAGCTGCTGCCCGGCATGCGTGAGGCTGGTCGTGGCCGAATTGTGCTGGTTGGTTCGATGCTCGGCGGGTTACCGCTGTCCTATCGTTCTTCCTATGTGGCGACCAAGGCCGCTATCCGCGGCTTTGGGCTTTCGTTGCGGGGTGAAGTCGCGCAGTTCGGTATCGGCGTGACCGTTGTCGAGCCGGGTGCCATAAACACCGGTATTTCTGCACGTCGGACGACATATAGCGATGAGGGTTCCGTTTACGCTGCTGATGTCCACCGCATGCTGACGAAGTTGAATGCCAACGAGGAAGGGGGCATTCCCGCTTCCGAGATTGCGGAGGTAGTGATGCGCGAGGTGGCCGCCGAACGACCCTTGGCCCTGGTGGCGCGGGGGTCGTCGGCAAGCGTGGCGGTGCCCTTCATGCGGCGGATCCCGACGCAAGCGATGTTGACCATCATGCGCCGGGTGCACGGGCTGCGGTGAGTTAATCGGCGTGCTATTCAGCGATAGCGCGCATCTCGACGGCCTGCGCACACGCCTCCGCGGCTTCGTGGGCTAGGTTGATGGCCTCTTGCTCATCTGCGACTTGGACAATCCAAAAAGCCGACGGGAACGTCATCGCGTTGTAATACGGCAAATCGCTATGTGAACCATCCGGCAGCACCGTCATGGCATCCTCTGGCGGAACCAGCCCGCCGGACATAACCCAGTGGCCTTCGTCCTGCAGCTTCTGATTGAAGCGTCCGATTCGTTCAAAGGCAGCGTGCATTTCCTCATCAGAGTCATACGCGTTGATATCTCTGCGGCCATGGACCGTGAAAAAGTACTGCACACCAAGCTCCTGAGTTTCGTTTTGCTAAGTGTACCAGATTGGATGGGGTTGGCATTGGGGAATTTTTGGGGAATTTTGGCTTTGGTCGCTGGTTACCCTTTGACCGGAGTGGTACTACAGGTGGTACTATCAAAGATGTGGGGGACAAAATAGAAAAAATTCTTACATCTATGCGCGCTTCAAACGCCAACGTTTCTTACCAAGATCTGAAGAAGGTCTGCGACTTTTACTTCGAACGACGCCCTTCGCGCGGGGGCGATCATGAAACATACAAAACACCGTGGCGCGGCGACCCTCGAGTCAACATTCAAAACCGAAATGGGAAAGCTAAGCCCTACCAGGTCAATCAAGTACTAGCCGCCGTCGACAAACTTCTACTCGAAGGAAAATAACAATGTCTTATCCTGCTGAAAAGTACACCTACCAGGTCTTCTGGTCAGAACCTGATCAAGAATATGTGGCGACGGTACTGGAGTTTCCTTCACTGTCGTGGGTAGCTGAAAACTCGTCGGAAGCGGAACAAAAACTTCGAGACCTCGTTACTGAGGTTCTTATGGATATGGAAGCCTCCGATGAAGCAGTCCCAGAGCCCTTCGGTCACCGTTCCTACTCGGGGCGATTCAACGTCCGAATCCCCAGTTCACTGCACCGGAAACTGGCAATGGCAGCTGCCCGCGAAGGAGTCTCGCTCAATACTTACGTAGCGCAGACACTCGCAGGCGCTGCATAGGTTTTGATCGGGCGTTTTGCGGGCAGGGCCTAGTTTTGTTCTTTCGCCAATTCCTGTTTCGCAGTGGCGGCTCGCTGTGCCCTGATCTCCGCTACCTGCTGCTTGCGGGTATTGAACCCCATGCGCCACGGGGCGGCTAGACCTGACTCGGGGGCATGCGGGTTATCGCGCCAAGATTTGCCCTCGTTGTAGGCCTGCGCGCCCTCGCGGTATGCGGCAGATTGCTCGGCAAAGGTTGGGTACAGCTGTTCAGCAGCCTGTCTGGCCTGCGCACCGACAGCCTTCATTTTCGCGCGCAGATCCTTGATTTTGTCCTGAATCTTTTTGTTGTAGCGTTCCTGCTGCTCTGCAATATCGACGAGTGCCTGCTGCTCGGTGATGGGGTCGAACGGGGCTTGGCCTGCCTTGTCGTAGGCTTCCTTAGCACGCGGGGTGCGCTCCCAATCACGCAAAGACGGGTTATAAACGCACCAATCTTCCTGGCCGTCGTCTTTGTAGATACTGCCGTTGTGATCCCAGTACTTCGTCATGCGTTTACCCTTCTGAGTGTTTCTGTGGGTCTTACTACGCCGTTAGGTACAGGGAACCCGAGGGCGACAGAACCTACGCTAACCTCTCCGGAGCTTCCGCCAGGCCCAATCAATAATCACGAAGCCAACGAGCGTCACACCGAACAGTGGTGCAACTACCGAGTAGGCAATCAACAGCGCCACAACAGCCGCTGCGACACCCGGGCGAATGTCCCGCCAGCGCGTTGGCGCCGGGAGCCTACCAGGACGACCACCGCGACCGCGCCCAAACCACATGGCGTACCCGCGCACAATCATTGCCAGCAGAGCAACACCGATAAGCGCCAGGACCAGCTGATTCACCCACCCGAACAGGATTCCCATGTGCGCGTTAATCAGCCATTCGGTCAGCTTTGCCGGCAGCGGCCAGTCCGCAAAATGAATCCGGTCAACCATCGCTCCGGTCGACCCGTCAACGGTGACGGTCTCAATGCCCATCCGCCATTCCTCGCGGGCTTCCTTGGCCATCCACACCGTGCCAGCTTCCGGTGGTGTCAGTTCGACTTTCCCGGACAGCCCCTCGGCACGTGCGAGGTTCATAACACTATCCGCCTCTGACCAGTCATAATTCGCTGGAGCAGTCGCAGTCACAGCTGGTTTCGGCGCGTACCAGTCCATCGTCTCACGTAGCTTTGCGATGCCGGTTCCAGCCACCCACGACCACGTCAGGCCGGTGACGGTCAGGAACAAAAGTCCAACGCTGACCGCCACACCAACATTCGCGTGACGACGCATATGATGCGCCCTCTTACTTGTTCCCTGTGTCCGCTTGCGGCGCGAACGGTCCCACCAGAGCCAGAGGCCACCAATAGCCAGTGCGCCCATCCAGGATGCTGCTGTCTCAGAGTAGAGGCGACCAAAGTTGCTATCAATCCAGAGCCTGCGGTGCCCTTCCGAGATCCAGGCCCGCAGTGGCAGCGCCGCCGAGGAACCGTATTGCACCAGGTCACCCTTGATGCTCAAGTCGCCTGGGTCGACGAACACCGCATGTCGGTAGGACTCCGACTTCAACTGCTCATCATTGAACATGACTCGCGTTGTCTGCCCCGGCTTTTCCGGGACCTGCACTGCGGTCACCGGCAGCTCAGGATGCACGCGCTGCGCGACCTCAACCTGCTTTTCCAGAGGCTGTGCGGGAAGGCTTGAAGTTGCAGTTAGTTCTTCGTGGTAAACCACCTTTTCTATGCTCGGAGCGAGGGCATATGCCACGCCTGTGATAGCTGCAATAACGAGTAGCGGCGCAACGAGGATGCCTGCAACGACATGGATTCGGTGCAGTAATGCTCGTGGTCCACCATTTTTCTGAGTCTGTGCGACGGGGTTTGCGGCTGGCGTTCCAGCGGCATCGCCTGTGGCTATTGAAGTCATGCTCTATTAGTCGGACGAACCGCCTCACTTGTTCCCCAGCAAGCTCATTTTTATTAACTTCCAGGGGTAACCATTTGGCCACGCGCCCCGTTGAAGGCCACCTCGTGCGCAACTATTCGTCGTAAAGCCCGCGTACCCTCGAACACATGGCTTATCCAGACGTGTACCACGCCAATGACAACCGCTATGAAACGATGCCGTACAACCGCTCCGGCGACACGGGGCTAAAGCTTCCAGCCATTACGCTGGGACTTTGGCATAACTTTGGTGATGACCGGCCGCTCGAGACGCAGCGTGAAATCCTGCGCACCGCGTTCGACCACGGCGTCACGCACTTCGATCTCGCCAACAATTACGGCCCACCACAGGGCTCTGCGGAGGCGAATTTCGGTCGCATCATGGCCAAGGATTTCGCTCCCTACCGCGATGAAATGATCATTTCCTCCAAGGCCGGTTGGTACATGCAAGATGGCCCCTACGGCTTCGGCGGCTCGCGGAAATACCTCGTGGCCAGCTGCGATGCCTCGCTGAAGCGCATGGGCCTGGATTATGTGGACATTTTCTACCACCACCGGCCCGACCCGGATACGCCTATCGAGGAAACCGTCGCCGCCCTCGACTTCCTCGTCCGCTCGGGACGCGCGCTCTACGTCGGCGTGAGCTCCTACTCCCCCGAGCTCACTCGCCGCGCACAGAAAATCGCCCGTGAGCTGGGCACTCCGCTGACTATTCACCAGCCGAGCTACTCCATGTTCAACCGCTGGATCGAGGACGAACTGCTGGCAACCTGCGCCGACGAAGGCATGGGCGTCATCGCCTTTTCCGCGCTTGCGCAGGGGCTTCTCACCGACCGCTATCTAGATGGCGTGCCGGAGGCCTCGCGTCTCGGCGCGCACAAGATGAACTCGGGGTTCCTCAACGACGACACGCTCACCGCCATCCGTGAGCTCAACGCCATTGCTTTACGACGAGGCCAGTCCCTGGCACAGATGGCCATCTCGTGGGTTCTTCGCCGTGACGAAGTGACCTCCGCCCTAATTGGGGCATCGTCGGTGGAGCAGCTGAAAAACAGCCTCGGAGCCCTGGACGCTGCGCCGTTTAGCGATGAAGAACTCGCGGAGATCGACAAGTGGGCCGTCGACCGCGGGATTAACCAGTGGCAGGGCGCTACGGAGTCTGTATAGCCGGCAGCACATACTCAATCAGCTCGTCAATCTGCTCTTCCGCATCGCGTTTAGAGGTGCGGAAGTTGATGCTGACGTGATTGATGCCGAGCTGTCGCTGGGAGTGCAGCAGTTCGATGAGCTTGTTGCGGCCAAGGCGGCACCCGAAGTGGCCGCCCTGCGCGGGTGCGTCGGGGTCTTCATGCAGGTCAATCCACAATGATTCCAGGAAGGGTTTGAAGACACCCTCACCGCACTCCTGGGCTACCGCCTCCTGCCAGTTGGCGATGTTTTTCTTCTGCATCTCCAGGCCTTTGTGATACATGAACCACCCGTCGGTATGAGCGGCTTTCCACTCCAGGCTCTGCTGGCATGAGCCGGTGGCCAACAGCGGAACTCGGCGTGCCAGCGGCTTGGGCACCACATCGGATCCGCCCATCTTCCCCTCGGACCACCGGATAGGCCGGTCACTGGTGCTGAGGGCCTTTTCATAGACCTCGATATGCTCGCGGAAACGCTCACCGCGCTTGCCTTTGTCCTGGTTAAAGGCGGGGAACTCCTCGGGTCGATCGCCGGTGGCAACGCCGAAGAGGAAACGGCCGTCGGAAAGCCTGTCCAGCGTGGCCGCGCGCTTAGCCATCACCAGCGGATGCTGAAAAGGCACGACGATTGCACCCGTGCCGAGTGCGATGTCGCTGGTGTGTGCGGCGATGTAGCTGAGGTACATCCAGGGGTCGTAGACCTGGCCGACGTCGCCGAATGTTTCCACACGCAGCGGGATGTCGCGCGCCCACACTGCCGCGATGCCTGCGCGTTCGGCTTTCCGAATCAGCCGAATCTGATTGCTCAGCGCGTCCTTGGGTTCGGCTTCGGCGTCCTGCTCGATGGGCAGACTGAGCCCCACAGTTAGCCTGCCCGGCGCGAATGTGCGCTGGTAACCGGGTAGTTCGTCGATGGGCTTGTCCGAAAGATCAAACAGCGAGCTCATGGTGTTTAACGGTAGTACAGCTTGAGCCACGGCACCCGCAGTTAAGCTGGAACCATGCTTGAGGATGCCATCATCGTCGGAGGCGGCCAAGCTGCCCTCGCTACCGCCTACTACCTGCACAAACACGACATTGATCCGCTCGTTCTGGACAATCAGCCGGCTCCCGGCGGCTCCTGGCGCAATGTCTGGCCCTCAATGACGCTCTTTTCCACCCCGGGTTTCTCCAACCTTCCGGGCATCCAGATGCCCGATTATGACGGCTTCCCGCCCGCTTCCCATGTGATTGATTACCTCAGCTCCTACGAAAAGCGCTACGAACTGCGCGTTCAGCGCCCGGTTAACGTTACCCACGTCACCCACGACGGCACCTTCCACCTCACCAGCGATGCCGGAGACTTCGAGTCCCACCAACTCATCGCCGCCACCGGCAACCGCCCCTTCGTCCCCCACTACCCCGGCACGACCTCCGCAAAACAGTGGCATTCGGCCAATTACCCAGGCCCCGAGCCATTCGAAGGCTCCCGCGTTGCCGTTGTCGGCGCGGCGAACTCCGGCGCCCAAATCGCCGCTGAACTGATACTTTCCGGTATCGACACCACCTGGTTCACCCGCCACGAACCGCGCTGGATGCCCGACGACGTCGACGGTCGCGTCCTGTTCGAACGCAACCGTCAGCGAGCACTCGCCATCGCACGTGGCGAACCCGACCCCGGCCCCTCCGACAGTATCGGCGACATCGTTGTCCTGCCGTCCGTCCGCAAAGCCCGCGACTCCGGTGCCCTCACCTGGACACCCATGTTCTCTTCGCTTGACGACGTCCACGCGGACCACCTCATTTGGTGCACCGGTTTCCGCCCCGCGCTCAGCCCCTTCCGCAGCGTCGACTCCGACCTCATCGAGTTCGTCGGCTACGGCGACTGGGTTGGCCCCGGTGCAGCCACGATTATGGGTGTTGGCCCCTTCGCTAAGCGCGCGGCTGAGCGGGTGGCTGCTCGACTGTCAGCATGATCTGCATCAACATCATGTCCAACCAACGCCCGTTCTTTGTCCCTACCTGAGGCAATAGCCCAACACGCTGGAAACCATACTTTTCGTGCAGCGCAATCGACCCCTCGTTGCTGCCGTCGATCGCTGCCACCAAAACGTGCTTCCCGCCTCACGAGCAGCATCAATGGTCACCTGTAGAAGCGTCCCGCCAATGCCCCGGCCCTGAAAGCTCGGATGTACATAGATGGAGTTTTCCACTGTGTACCGAAACCCGTCGAAGTCACGAAAGTCACTAAAGGTGGCATCTCCAGCGACTTCGTCGTCAAGCGTGGCGACGAAAACCGGGTAATCCTTGTCCCAGTGCACCTCCATCCATGCAATGCGATTCTCCACGCTGACCGTGTCATCGTTCCAGATGGCGACGGTGTTGATCACGGCCTCGTTGTAAATCTCCGCGATTGCCTCGGCGTCCTCCCGCGTTGCTTGCCGAATAATCATGGTTTTGCCCCGTTTTCTGCGCTGGTTTCTGCACTCCGCCTTTATAGATGCGAGATTACTAAGCTTCCGGTTTCGAACGGGTGTTTTATTTATACTTTTCTGCACTTCTCCATGCGCCACCCGCAAACAACCTGGTAACAAACGCTTTTGCGGTCAGCCGACATCTACAAAAACCATTCAAAATCTCTCATCATTTCTCTTTACAAAGCAGAACGGCACCTGTACGATAGCAAGTAAGTTCGAAAGAAAACCGACAACCATTGGAACACCAGGGGGATCCAATGAAGTCCGAACAAGTACCCGAACCATATTGGGCTCATGAGAATCCCGAAGATGAGCTCTCAGCACTCGCGCGGGCTACCAACCGCACCCACCTTGAGTTGATTGTAGCCTGCTGCCCTGCAGGCGATGATGACGTTGAAAACCATGCCGCTCGCATCAGCGTTCGCCTGGGAATCACCCGCAGTGAAGCACTGCGTATCTGTGACATTGGCCTATTGCTGGAGAAAATGCCTCAGCTAGCGGCCTACGCCCGGGAAAGCTGTGCATTGTCCATGCGGCAACTCGGCATCATTGCACATGGCGTGGTCGGCATCGAGCCGGATCAAATACCCGATGCGGAGAAGAAAATTCTGGCATTGGTCACGCCACGGAAACGTCGTCAAGCAATGATCGGACCTCGCACGCTCACTACCAAAATTGGTGATATTGCTGCGGACTTGGATGACCGTGCTCGCGCCGACGGCACAATTCCCACTATTACCGATACGGAATCGGTAACTCTGGTGGAACGTCCCGACAGCTACTCCCAAATCATTCTCACGCTGCGCCCGGACCGCGCCTATTTCGCCATGTGCGCAATTGAAACGGTCTTCCGCGCGAATGAAGAAATGACGCAGGCGGATGCATTTGTGGAACTAATCCACCAACGCACCGATGCGGAGGTTGTGCTCAATGTTTTCCGCGAGCCCCACAGTGATGACGCCTGGCTGGACGGCGCCGGCTGGCTCGGCGCGCTGGTCACGGAAGAGTGGATGCAAAAGGTGACGCATGTCCGCCTCTCAGCAGACAGCGCCACCAATGGTTACCGCCCAACCCCAGCGCAGGTTGCCCGCGTCCACGGTCGTGACGGCACGTGCCGCTTCCCCGGCTGCGAAGTCCCAGCGTACAAGTGCGATATTGACCATATCGCACCGTACAACCAGGAAGACTCCGAAGCCGGTGGCCCCACCGACACACAGAATCTGCACTGCCTATGCCGGAAGCACCACAACCTGAAAACCCACAAGCTCTGGGATATCACGGCTTATGAGGACGGCTCAGAGGTGTGGTCCTCTGCCGACGGCGTTACCGCGGCGACCGTCCCGGCCGGACCGTTAGCCGGGTTCGGGCGACAGACTTTTGACAAGCGCGCTACTCAGAAGACGAAAGCACGCCATGACCACTACATGAAGTGGTGGCTGTCATTCGCGGCGGTGCCAGATCTAGTCTTTGATGATGGGGAGGATTAACCCAGCGGGCCACCGCAGTTCGGCCATGCGCCAGCACCCTGGGAGGCAAGCACGCGCTCGCCAATCTCAATCTGCTGCTCCTTGGTGGCCTGGTCAGCCGTTGGTGCGTACTGGTCACCGCCGTGGCCGCTCCAGGTCTGCTGCGAAAACTGCAGTCCGCCGTAGTAGCCGTTACCGGTATTGGTCTGCCAGTTTCCGCCGGACTCACATGCCGCAACCTGATCCCAGGCGCTGACTGATGCAGCGTTAGCGGCGGCGGTCGGGGCAGCAATCATGCCTGCTGCCACGGCGGCGGATGCGATGAACTTACCGGAAAAACGCATAAACAGAGAACACTCCTAAAGGGTTGACTTTTCTCTTGGCCGACCAACCTACGCGCACCCTCCCCCACCCTGTCAACCCGTATCCTGGAAAGCATGTCCGTGGCAGAAGTAGTACGCAAAAACGAGAGAAGAATAAACGCGCTGGCCCCCAAGCCTTACAAAAACCCAGGTTTGGAAC
>OFLL01000076.1_pt1 | contig 55924 bp, 43 predicted proteins | sample 1540861 | NCBI WGS metagenome assembly OFLL01 (sample SAMEA4413039, study PRJEB24355) | metagenome | biome: human; feature: gut; material: faeces | place: United Kingdom | collected 2010 | reverse complement strand
CGGGAAGTAGCTCAGCTTGGTAGAGCACTTGGTTTGGGACCAAGGGGTCGCAGGTTCGAATCCTGTCTTCCCGATTGTGAAAAACAGTACTGATCATCAGTACTGTTTTTTTGTTTTGTTTAAAATTTAAGTATCGAAGTAGGTGTATTTTTTTGTGATGTGTAATTCTTATCGAAATTGCGACTAAAAATACAGGAATAAAGGACATTGAGAATATATTCGATGGCTAGTTGAGAGGAAAAGGTCGAGACTTTGAAATCTGCATGTTCAACGTTAGGAATGGGCAAAATCACTGTGGCGTATTTAGCTAATTGGCTGTTCAAGTCTGAAGTAATGGCAATAATCGGGGTGCCTCCTTCTGCAAAAATCCGTGCTTCATTTACGATTTCTGCAGTGTTACCACTGTAAGAGACGAGGATGGCTACGTCATTTTTGGTGGCATTGATGGCTAAATAAAATTGTTCAGCTTGATAAGGGATTAAATGGATAAATAGCTGAATACGTAATAACTTTGTTTGAAAATCCGTTAAGCGAATGTAGGAGTTACTGACACCCACTGCTAAAATATTTTCAGCAGTTAAAAGTAAATCAATGCTTTTATTTAACATGGCCTCGGTTAATAACTGTTGAGTGGATTGAACGGTTTCAGTCGTTAACTGCGCAATTTTCTTGGCAATTAGTAAATCAGAATCTTGCGCTAAAAAAGGCATATTCGCATCAACATTCCGGATTGCTTGGTAGTGAAGTTCTAAGTCGCGGGACAAGCGGATTTTAAATTCTTTGAAACCGCTAGTTTCTGTTTTTTTACATAAACGAACAATCGTGGAAGTTGAAGAGTTGGTGGCTTCTGCTAGTTCATAAATCGACATATGCAGGACTCGTTCAGTATGAGATAAAATAAAATCAATAATTAGCCCTTCGTTATATGTATAGCGTTCTTTTTGTTCTAAACATTCGATTAGATTCAATGGGTTCACCTCTCTGTGGTACTTTGTTTCGCTTTCAGTATACCTTAAGCGTATGAATTATGAAACATAGTTACAGAATCAGTTAGTCGTATTTACATCAGAAAGCGGTTTCTTTATGATGAGGATATCACAAAGGATTAAGGAGAGAAGTGAAATGGATAAGTTAACAAACTGGGTGGAGCATGCCGTAGTGCCTAAAGTTTCAAGGATTACAAGTTTACGTTATTTTCAAGCCTTAAGAAATGGTTTTTTTGCGATTATGCCGTTAACAATTATTGGATCGATTTTTATGTTGATTACAGATTTTCCAGTAGCAGGATATGGCAATTTTATGGCTGGAATTTTCGGTGCAGGTTGGGCGGATATGATTTCACCAGCTTATCGAGCAACTTTCAACATGATGGGAATTATTTTTGCCGGGACGATGTCCTATAAATTGGCGGAAAGTTACGAAATGGATCGTTTAACTTCATTAATTTTAGGAATTGTCGCTTACGTAGTCGTTTTACCGAAAACGGTGACCACTGAATCAGGCGAAGTTGTGACGAAAGTTTTATCGTTTGATTGGTTAGGAACGCAAGGGGTGATTACGGCCATTATTATGTCAATTCTTTCGGTTGAGTTGACTCGTTTCTGTATTAAGAAAAAATTAGTCATCAAAATGCCTGACAGCGTGCCTGCTATGGTGAGCCAAGCTTTTAGTGCATTGATTCCTGGAATTTTTGTGGTAGCGGTGGCTTTATTGATTAATGGGATTGGGCTTTCGTTTGCGGATTCCTTCCCGCAATTAATTTATGCGGTGATTCAAGCGCCACTGCAAGGTTTAATCGGAACCCCTTTTGCAATTATTATTGTGGCTGGCTTAAATGGACTGTTCTGGTGGTTTGGAATTCATCCAACTGTCATCAATTCCATGCTATATCCTATTTTATATGCGAATGCAGACAAAAACCAAAGCTTAGCGGAATTAGGACAATTAACTGCTCAAAGTGGCAACTTTGGCACGGTCCAAATGCTCGATCAATTTGCCACAATTGGAGGCGCTGGTTGCACGGTTGGCTTGGCTATTGCAATGGCCATCGTCGGACATTCATCTAGAATGAAAGCCATGTCGAAAATTTCGTTTGTTCCAGCATTTTTCAACATTAATGAACCCTTGATTTTTGGACTCCCAGTTATTTTTAACCCTTTATTATTGATTCCGATTGCGGTCGCGCCGATTGTATCGGTCTTGATTGCCTTTCTGTCAATGAAAATTGGGTTCATGCCAATGTTTACAAACATTCAAGCACCATGGGCTACGCCCTTTCTGTTTTCGGGCTTTTTAGTGGGAAAATGGCAAGGTGCAGTGACGCAAGTTTTAGCTGTTGCCGCTAGTGTTGTTATTTATTATCCATTTGTAAAAGCCTTAGATCGACAATATCAAAAAGAAGAAGCCCATGAAGTACCAGAAACATTGTAGAGAAAGAGGAGTGAAGGAAATGCATGTTGAGAATGATGAAAATATTTGCTGTGAAGTGGAAAAAGGAATGGAAAAAATGTATCATCCGATGGTGCCCGAGTTGGTTCAAACCTCTTCCTTTTATTTTCCAACTTACGAAGAATTTATGGCAGCGAGTATAGATGAAAAAAATAATTATGTTTACACACGTGGCACCAACCCCACAACAGAAATTTTAGAGAAAAAAATTGCTCGTTTGGAACGTGGAGAAAAATGTAAAGTTTTTGCCTCAGGAATGGGCGCTATTTCGGCAACGCTGTTTACGTTGCTCCAACAAGGTGATCATGTTTTAATGGTCAATACAATTTATGGAGAATCTGTTTCATTTGTGCAATATTTAGAGAAATTTGGCGTATCCTTGACCAAAGTAGACGTTGCAGAAACAGAAGAACTTTTTCAATTTGTTCAGGAAAACACCAAAGTCATTTACTTTGAAAGTCCGTCCTCACAAAAGTTTGAACTGCTAGATTTAGAAAAAATAACTGCGTTAGCACAAAAAATTGGCGCATACACTGTCATTGATAACACGTGGGCGTCACCGTTATTTCAGCATCCTTTATGCCATAATGTGGACCTGGTGATTCATTCTTGTTCCAAATATATTGGTGGTCATTCGGATATTGTAGCAGGGGCTGTCATTGGCAAAGCAGCGCTTGTAGATCAAATTTTTGAACATGGTCATCAAGCTTTAGGAGCAGTCAATAGTCCCTTCAATTCTTGGTTAGCGTTACGAGGTATTCGTACCATGCCCGTTCGGTTGGCGCATCAGTCTCAAGCCATCCAAACGGTGCTGTCGGTTTTGCAAAAGGATTCGCGAATCAGCCGCTTATATCATCCTTTTGTAGGAAATAAACAACAACAAGCGTTAGCAGAAAAATATTTAACAGGTTATGGCTCATTGTTTGCGATTGATTTAAAAGATACCGATTTTGAACGTTTGAAAACATTTGTGAATGCATTGACGCTGGTCACAATTGGGGTCAGTTGGGGTGGCTTTGAAAGTTTGGCCTTGCCTGTATTCAAAGGCAATAACTTGGCAGCTGTTCAGAAAAGAGGCTTGTCGCCAGCGCACATTCGCATGTACGTTGGTTTGGAAGAGCCAACATCTATTATCGAAGATATTCAACAAGCCTTGGATCAAGCCTATGGCGAAGAATAGTTTTTGTGAGACATTAAGGCGGAGCCATTGTCTGCCTGTGATTTAATAACATATTTTCATTTTTAGGAGGGGAACTTAAGTCAGTTTGACTGAGGTTGCTCCTCCTGTTTTGCATTTTTTTATTAAAGTCAAAGCGTTCCTCTTTATTTAATAGGCAAAGTTCGATATAATAATGGTCAATATTAGTCAAGAGAGAAGAAGGATGGAAGACTATGAGTAATCAAAATACGTCAGATTTAATCGAGGCTTATTTAAAAAAGATTTTAGAAGAAAGTAATAAAATTGAAATCCGTCGGGCGGAAATGGCTAATTTATTTAATTGCGTTCCTTCACAAATTAACTATGTAATTAATACACGTTTTACCATCCAACGAGGCTACGCAGTTGAAAGTAAACGTGGTGGAGGCGGCTATATTCGCATTGTCAAAGTACAAATTTCAGATAACGATCAATTACTAAAACAAATGGATCAATTGATTGGCGCAACCTTAACAGAAAAAGATGCGCTAACATTTATTCAAACATTGTATGAAGAAGAAGTGATTACGAAAAAGGAAGGCAATTTAATGCTAGCTGCTTTAAGTAAAAGCACATTAAATGGTCTGGGGAATCACGAAGATTTTCTAAGAGCTCAAATAATGCGTTCATTTTTAGAGCGCTTGAGCTATGAGGAGGAATAACTATGGATGAACTATTTACAGAAAGTGCGAAAGCCGTACTGGCGATTGCCCAAGAAGAAGCGAAGTATTTTCGTCACCAATCCGTCGGTTCTGAGCATTTATTATTAGCACTCGTTTTAGAACCAAATGGGATTGCCGGAAAAACATTACGACAATTGAATACTGACACAGAAGACATCCGTGAAGAAATTGAGCATTTAAGTGGCTATGGCACCATGCAAAGTCCAATGGGAAATAACAACTTATACTTACCTTATTCACCAAGAGCCAAACAAATCTTTGCCTATGCTGGAGATGAAGCGAAGCGCTTAGGGGCTCAAAAGATTGGTACCGAGCATTTATTATTAGGCTTGTTAAGAGACGAAGAAATTTTAGCGTCTAGAATTTTAGTGAATTTGGGATTAAGCTTATCCAAAATGCGTCAATTATTATTGAAAAAAATGGGCGTTTCCGAACCCAATGGCGCACAACGTCGTCGGAATGGTCAAAATAAAAATACGCCACAAGGGACGCCAACATTGGATTCTTTAGCAAGAGATTTAACCAAGTTAGCACGAGAACAAAGCTTGGATCCAGTAGTTGGTCGCGGTACCGAAGTCCGTCGTTTGATCCAAATTTTGAGTCGCCGTACCAAAAACAATCCTGTCTTAGTCGGTGAACCAGGTGTTGGGAAAACAGCGATAGCAGAAGGCTTAGCCCAGAAAATTGTCAACCGAGAAGTCCCTGAAGATATGCAAGGCAAACGTTTAATGATGCTAGACATGGGTGCCTTGGTTGCTGGAACCAAATATCGAGGTGAGTTCGAAGATCGCTTGAAAAAAGTTGTCGATGAAATCTATCAAGATGGACAAGTCATTTTATTTATCGACGAATTGCATACCTTGATCGGTGCTGGCGGTGCAGAAGGGGCGATTGATGCTTCAAATATTTTAAAACCTGCTTTAGCACGTGGTGAGTTGCAAACCATTGGTGCGACAACTCTGGATGAATACCAAAAATATATTGAAAAAGATGCCGCTTTGGAACGTCGTTTTGCCCGTATTCAAGTAGCAGAACCAACGCCAGAAGAAGCAGAAGAAATTCTAAAAGGCTTGCGTTCACGCTATGAAAAACATCATGGCGTAGAAATTACAGATGAAGCTCTACATGCAGCGGTTCAATTATCGATTCGCTATTTAAATGACCGCCAATTACCAGATAAAGCAATTGATTTAATGGACGAATCTGCAGCAAAAGTTCGTTTAGATAAGGCAGATCAACCTTCAGAAATTAATGAATTGCGTACCGAAATTTCTCAATTAATTACGGAAAAAGAAGAGGCCATTCAAAACCAATCATTTGAAAGTGCCGCTCGGATTCGTCAAAAAGAAAAACAAGTAATGGAAAAACTAGAAGAATTGATTGCAGTGAAAGAAAAAAGTCTGTCTGGTTACAGTACGCAAGTAACAGAAGAAGACGTGGCTGGAGTCGTTTCACAATGGACAGGCGTTCCTTTGCAGCAGCTAGAGAAGAAAGAAAGCGAACGATTGATGGAATTAGAAACCATTTTACATCAACGGGTCGTTGGCCAAAATGAAGCAGTTGAAGCTGTTTCACGCGCTATCCGTCGTGCGCGTAGTGGCTTGAAAGACCCAGCAAGACCGATTGGTTCCTTCATGTTCTTAGGACCAACAGGGGTTGGGAAAACAGAACTTGCCAAAGCCTTAGCCGAAGCGATGTTTGGCAGCGAAGAAGCGTTGATTCGCGTGGACATGTCTGAGTTTATGGAAAAATACAGCACTAGCCGTTTAATCGGTTCTCCTCCAGGTTATGTCGGCTACGAAGAAGGCGGCCAACTAACTGAAAAAATTCGTCAACGTCCTTATTCCGTTATTTTGCTAGATGAAGTAGAAAAAGCCCATCCAGATGTCTTTAATATTTTATTACAAGTCTTAGATGATGGCCATTTAACGGATGCCAAAGGACGAAAAGTCGATTTCCGTAACACGATTTTAATCATGACCTCCAATTTAGGGGCAACAGCGATTCGTGAAGAAAAACATGTCGGCTTCAATGTGAAAGACATTTCTAAAAATCATGAATTAATGCAAAAACGAATCATGGAAGAATTGAAAAAAGCTTTCCGTCCAGAGTTCTTAAACCGAATTGATGAAACGGTTGTCTTCCATTCCTTGAAACAAGAGGAAATTCATGAAATCGTAAAAATTATGAGTCAATCTGTCGTGAAACGGATGGCCGAACAAGAGGTTAAAGTGAAAATCACACCAGCTGCAATTGAAGTTATTGGTAAAGTTGGGTTTGATCCAGAATATGGCGCACGTCCAATTCGTCGGGCCTTGCAAAAAGAAGTGGAAGATCGTTTAAGTGAAGCCCTTCTTTCCGGTCAAATTCAGTTAGGGGATAAAGTAACTTTAGGCGCTAGCAAAGGCAAAATCACGTTAAATGTGCGGGCACCAAAAGCACCAAAGACAGAAGCAAAAGAATTACAAACTGTATAGATGAGATGCGAAGTCTGGTACAAAAACCATTTAGGGTTTTTATGCCAGGCTTTTCTATTTTCCAGTGGCGATTTCTTTTTGAGAATTGCCAGATTGATTTTTCTGTGCTACGTTAATAAGGAGGGGTGATGGAATGGAACAATCTTTTTTTCGAGAATTACTACATTATCAACGTCCAAAGGATAATCCTTTTCGACTAGTGTTTGCTGGCTTGGTTATGTTCAGCATTCTTTTTTTGGGCTATATCAATCATCAATTATTGATTTCAAGCTTTGGCTCGTTAGGTATTTTTACTTTTTTATATTATCAGCCGTTACCATTAAAACAGTTAATGACTCGTTTATCTGTGGTCGGTAGTTACCTTTTTTTAGGAAATTTGTTAGGCATGTTATCGACCCATATTGCATGGCTCATTCCCATTGTTGTTGCACTGGTCGGTTTTGGTGGCCGCTTTTTCTTTGAAGTCTACGATATTTCAAAACCAGGGGCCTTCTTTGGTGTGATGGTGACAGCGATGGGTGCCAGTACGAGCATTCCGTTAGCAAAAATTCCGTTCATGAGTGGCTGTATGTTATTAGGCATTGGCTTTTCCATTTTGTTTGCACTAGTGTTGCATTTTACAGAGAAGGAAATCAGTGCCCCGCTAGCTAAGCGATCATTACGGGAACGAATTTATCGGCATCCAGAAGCGCCATTAGATAGCATATATTATAGCTTTGTCTTATTTTTTGCTGTATATATCAGCGAAAGTTTACATTTACAGAATCCGTATTGGTTAGTCGTTTCCTGTGCATCCATTTTACAAGGAGACAATTTACGTGCGATTAAGCAGCGAAATATTCAGCGAATTTTTGGCACAACGATTGGATTGGTTATTTCCGCTTTTCTGCTTAATTTAGCTTTGACAACTTTTGAATCGATTGTCGTGATTACAATCTTATTTGTGACCGTTGAGTATTTTATTCGTCGTAATTATGGATTGGCGCAATTTTTCACAACGCCTATGGCTCTGATGCTGTCATTGCTCGTTCGTCAGCAGTACGTGATAACGTTGATTCAATTCCGCTTTTTGGGGATTGTTTTAGGCAGCTTGTTAGGCTTAGCGGCAGCGTGGTTATTCACCGTTGTAGTAACGTTTTATGAACGAAAATACCACTTGAATGAGTGACCAAAGAACAGATGATCAGTAATTAAAAAAGAACATTTGGTAGGTAAGCGGATGGTGCTTCTCTACCAAAATTTTTTTCGGAAACATTGTGAAAAATGTACGTTTAATACAGATAAGCTCTTTTAAAGTTTGTGAACGTATGATACTATTAAACGGTCATAAAGAAGGAGGCTATATTTATGATTGAACTGATTGCAACTGCAGAATCTGTTGAGCAGGCTGTAGAATTACTCGCAACAGGTGTGGATACATTATATATTGGAGAAGAAACATTCGGGTTGCGTTTGCCCGTATCTTTTACACGAGATGAACAACGCGAGATTGTGAAACGTGCACATGAAATGGGCAAACAAGTGCTAGTTGCAGTAAATGGCATTATGCACCCTGAAAAAATGAAATTAGTCCCAGAGTATCTGACATTTTTAAAAGAAATCAACGTCGATAAAATTACTTTGGGTGATCCAGGGATTGTGTTTATTATGCAACGAGATGGATTAGAAATTCCTTACGTTTATGATGGTGAAACCTTAGTAACGAGCTCACGTCAAATCAATTTTTGGAGTAAACGAGGAGCCATCGGAGCTGTTCTAGCTCGGGAAGTACCTTTTGAAGAAATGGTCGCAATGGAAGAAAACTTAGCAGTTCCAGCTGAAATTCTTGTCTATGGGGCGACGTGTATTCATCAATCGAAACGCCCATTAATTCAAAATTACTACAATTACACAAAGAACGACAAAGGGGTTACGAAAGACGAAGGGCTGTTTATTTCTGAACCCAAAAAACCAGAAACCCACTATTCCATTTATGAAGATAGTCATGGTACGCATATTTTTGCCAATAACGATGTGAACTTGATGAATGAGTTAACAAACTTGTATGACCATCACTATCGCACATGGAAGCTCGATGGCCTTTACACGCCAGGTGAAAATTTTGTCGCGATTGCTCGCTTATTTGCTGAAGCGAAAGCAGCACTTGAAGCGGGAACTTGGTCAGAAGATCAAGCAGCTCATGCAACAGCTGAAATTGAAAAATTACATCCAACAGGTCGTGGCTTAGACAATGGTTTCTTTGATTTAAGTGCCGACGCAATAAAATAAATTGATTCATTTAAGGGGAAGAAGAACATGAAAGTAATGACAGAACGAACATTGAAGCGTCCCGAGGTGTTGGCTCCAGCCGGGACGCTAGAAAAACTAAAAGTCGCAATTCGTTACGGTGCCGATGCCGTTTATATCGGAGGGAATGCCTACGGTCTGCGTAGCCGCGCAGGAAATTTCACGCCAGAAGAAATGGCGGAAGGCGTAGCCTTTGCCCGCGAACATAATGCGAAAGTTTATGTCGCTGCCAATATGGTCACTCATGAAGGAAACCAGGAAGGGGCAGGAGCGTTTTTCAGAGAATTGCGAGACATCGGAATTTCAGCTGTGATTGTTTCCGATCCAGCTTTAATCGAAATTTGTGCGACAGAAGCACCAGGTTTACCTATCCATTTATCGACACAAGCTTCAGCAACTAACTATGAAACATTAGAATTTTGGAAAAATGAAGGCTTAGAACGTGTGGTTTTAGCGCGCGAAGTTTCAATGGAGGAAGTTGCAGCGATTCGTGAAAATACGGACATTGAGATTGAAGCCTTTATTCATGGAGCAATGTGTATTTCATATTCAGGACGTTGTACTTTATCCAACCATATGTCGATGCGGGATGCCAATCGTGGCGGGTGCTCTCAATCTTGTCGTTGGAAATACGAGTTATTTGATATGCCTTTTGGGACAGAACGTCGGAGCAAAACCAGTGAAGGGGAAGTTGAAGAAGAGTTTTCAATGAGTGCCGTAGATATGTCTATGATTGAACATATTCCAGAATTAATTGAAAATGGTGTCGATAGTTTTAAAATTGAAGGTCGCATGAAATCCATTCACTATGTTTCGACAGTCGCTAATGTGTATAAAAAAGCCGTCGATTCTTACATGGAAGATCCTGAAAACTATGTCTGCCAACAAGAGTGGATTGATGAATTATGGAAAGTAGCACAACGTGAATTAGCAACTGGTTTTTATTACAATACACCAAGTGAAAATGAACAATTATTCGGCGAACGTCGTAAAATTCCGCAATATAAATTTGTTGGCGAAGTGATTGCGTACAACGAAAAGACGCAAGTCGCAACGATTCGTCAACGGAACCTTTTCAGTGTCGGCGATGAAATTGAATTTTATGGTCCTGGGTTTACCCATTTCCACCAAACCGTTAAAGAGATGTATAATGAAGACGGTGAAGCGATCGATCGGGCACCTAATCCCATGATGTTATTAACAATGGAAGTGACGCAACCTGTTGCAGTCGGCGATATGATTCGTAAGAAAAAATAAACCAGCCAAAAGGAGGAGTAAATATGAGTGTCCGCGTGAATGATTTATTAAAATTACCGTCTTTGCGAGAAGCAACGGTACTTTCTGGTAAAAACCAATTGGACACATCTGTTGCTTCTCTTTCTTTTTTAGAAGTCTCTGATATGTCTTTGTTTTCGGAAAAACTTCACAAAACAAATGAATACCATGCTGGCGAAATTTTGATTGGTTCATTTTGTGCCATTCGTCATGATGTGGTGAAGCAATGCGAAACGATTCGGCATCTCCATGAATTAGGCGAAGTAGGCCTAATCTTGTACTACGTTGGGATTATCGTACCGAAAGTTGCAGAGGAAGTGATTCAATTAGCGGATTCTTTAGGTTTTATTTTAATCCAAATGCCTAAAAACGATCCAACATTACGCTACAACGAAGTCATTTATGAAGTCATGAAATTGTTAGTCAATAAAAATAAAATGGCTTCTTTTGCAACGGACCTCTTGGAAAAAGTTTCCCTTTTGCCTGAACAAAACCGCAGTGTGGAAATGACCTTGAAAATCCTATCCGATTTTTTAAAAGTCAACATTGCGTTAACCACATATACCAATGAAATCATCAGCACCATCAATTGGCCGCGAAGCACGAAATTGCCCTTAACCAAGTTACTTTATCAATCACAAGAGAAAGTAGCGCTGGGAGAAACGACCTACTTCATTACCTCGCAAAAACTTCCTCAGAAAGATGGACAAACATTGAAGCTTTACTTCATTCGAGAAGAAGAGCAGTTAACCTCTTTTGAGATGAATCAAGCGGTGGAAGTCGTTCAGATGGCTCTGAATTTATGGGGGAAAAACTATGACGAAGTCAGTGAGTATGCCTTAGTCCAAGCAATCATTAACGATGAAAGTGATAAGATGTACCAATTAGCCAAAAAATTAATGATTGATATTTCTTCTGTCGAAACGATGTGGCTTTTGCCTATTTGGCAACAAGGACAAGAAATCCACGCTATTCAGCAAGATTTGAAAGATTTCCTACGTTACTATTACCAAACAACGATTGTCCAGCAAACAGAAAATTACCTGATTGTTCTCTTAGGTAATTATTTACACAAACAACCTGAAGCCACGATTAGTAAAGAATACTTGCAAGCCACAGACTATCAGGACTATTTAGGTGAAATCATCCTTTGTCCGAAAGTTCGTAACACGACTGAAGTGCGTGTCAGCTACCAAACCGCTAATCAAGTCGCGCCGTTTTTAAAGCGCGTCTATCCACAAAGAAAAGTGTTATCAATCGCGGAAATTCGTACAGTTCAACAAATGATGACGTGTCTCCAAGCAGGAGAAGAAGCAATCCAACAACGCTTAGCAGTTATCCAACCTCTCTTAAAAGAATCAGAGCAGTTAATGACATTAGGAACGTTTTTACTAGATGCAAGTAGTGATTTTAAAGAATGCGGGGAACGCCTATTTGTTCATAAAAATACGGTCAAATATCGTATCAGTAAAATTAATGAAGCGCTCGGCTATGATATGACCAACGCCGCCGAAGCCTATGAAGTCTATTTGGCGATGATCTTATATCGCTTGGTCACGAATGAATGAAAAAAGCAGACAATCGGCAGTAGCCGATTGTCTGCTTTTTTATTTTAAGCCAAAACTTCCTCGATATTTTTTTCAATTTAAAAAAGACCTATGACTGATTTTTCGTTATAATTGAAAAAATAATTAAGGAGGAATGAGAATGAAATTAAAAAACGAGCAACAACAATCGTGGCTTAGCTTAGCATTTGTTTGGGCGGGCGCAATGATTAGCGTGCCAGGATTAATTATTGGAGGAACGTTAGTTGCAGGCATGCCTTTATGGGAAGCTTTGTTAACAGGATTTATTGGTTACGGTATTATTGTTATTTTAATGATTTTACAAGGAATTCAAAGTTCCGACTTACAAGAACCTTCTGTCAAAGTCGCTTCTCAAGTGTTTGGCATTCAAGGTTCGCAAAAGATCATTTCTATTATTCTAGCGATTGCTTGCTTAGGTTGGTTTGGCTTGCAAGCCAATGTCAGCGGCGGCGCCTTCACGAACTTTTTAAAAATTTACGGCATTGATTTACCTGTGTCGCTTTCTTCCTTAATCTGGGGAGTTATCATGCTTATTTCGGCTCTTTATGGCATAAAAATATTGAAAATTCTGAATTATTTTGCGGTTCCTGTGTTAGTTCTGGTTTGTCTTTATGGCTTGATGGCTTCGTTAAGAAACAACGGTTGGGAAGCTGTTAGTCAATATACACCTCAAACAGCAGGAAGCTTTATGTCAGGTCTTTCAATGACTGTCGGTTCTTTTGCATTAGGCGCAGTAATTGCTGGAGATTACTCTCAATATGTTTCTTCTCGTAAAGATGTGGTTAAAGCGGCCACATTAGGGATTTTACCGACAGGCTTGTTGATGATTGGCGTTGGTGCGGTCTTGACCATTGCATCGAACACCGCAGATATCACGGAAGTTTTTATGAATCTCGGTTTTCCAGTTTTAGGAATTATTGCGCTAATTTTAGCAACTTGGACCACGAATGCCGTGAATGCTTTTTCTGGCGGATTGGCCTTGATTAATGTCTTTGATATTCCAAAAGAAAAAGAAAAAGTCGCTGTCGGTGCGGCCGGCGCCATTGGAACCTTATTAGCAGTTGTGGGGATTTTAAATTACTTTACGCCGATTATGTCCGTCCTTTCTGCGATGGTGCCACCAGTGGCTGGTGTAATGATTGCTGCCTATTGGTTGATTAACAAAGGCGATCGAACCAAATGGCAGCCAACGCCTGGCGTGAATAAATTAGGTGTTTTTTCATGGCTAATTGGTGCTGCAGTGGGGGGCATTCCGGTGATTATGAGTTTCTTTCCCAATGCCCCTCAATTGCCTAACCAACCGCTAATTGGCATTGTTTTATCGTTTGTTATTTATTATTTCGGTGCAAAACGTCAACAGACGAACACCGAATCATTAGAAGTGGAATGAAGAAGAGGAGTGTCGGAGAATGCGTTATTTAGATGCAGAAGCAATTGAGAATATAGCTACAGGAGCAGCTTTTTTAGGGACAGGAGGTGGCGGTGATCCCTACATTGGTAAAATGATGGCTTTGTCCGCCATCGAAGAAAACGGACCTGTCAAACTGGTTTCTCCAGAAGAAATTGCCGCGGAGGATTTTTTCCTACCCGCCGCAATGATGGGTGCCCCATCTGTCGCAATTGAAAAATTTCCCAAAGGCGACGAATTCGTCCGTGTCTTTGAGAAGTTAGGAAAATATTTAGACCAAGAAACGATTGCGGGAACCTTTCCAATGGAAGCTGGGGGCGTCAATTCAATGATTCCAATTGTTGTTGCAGCGAAGCTAGGCATTCCCTTGGTGGATTGTGATGGTATGGGTCGGGCCTTTCCAGAATTGCCTATGGTAACGTTCCATTTGAATGGGATGTCAGCGACCCCTATGGCAATTACCGATGAAAAAGGAAATATTGGCATTATGGAAACGATTGATAATACTTGGACAGAACGTCTTGCTCGTGTTCAAACGGTTGAAATGGGCGCCAGTGCTTTAGTGAGCATTTATCCCGCGACAGGCAAACAATTACAAGACTATGGTATTCACAACATCGTGACATTATCAGAAGAAATTGGCAAAGTGATTCGAGGTACCTATGCAGATGAACAAGAAAAACGCCAAGCATTAGTAGAAGTTACGGATGGCTTTGAATTGTTCCAAGGAAAAATTCTAGATGTAGAACGAGAAGTAAAAGGTGGCTTCAATTTGGGACGTGTCAAATTGAGTGGCTTAAACAGTGATGTTGGTTCAGAAGCAGTCGTCCATTTTCAAAATGAAAATTTAATTGCCGAGAAAGATGGTCAGGTAATTGCGATGACGCCTGATTTGATTTGTATGGTAGATTTAGAAACTTTAACGCCTGTGACAACAGAAAGCTTGAAATACGGCAAACGTGTCCAAGTAATGGGCTTGAAAGCGAATGCCGCTTGGCGAACGAAAAAAGGTATCGAAACAGTGGGTCCTCGGTATTTCGGCTACGAAATGGATTATCAACCACTAGAAAACTTAGTAGCGAAGGAGGACAAATAAATGTATAAAATCGGTATCGATGTCGGCGGCACAAATACAGATGCTGTTATTTTAGATCATCAATTAAACTTGATTCATTCAGTAAAAGTTCCAACAACCGATGATATTCAAACAGGGATTGCCGGTGCCTTAAATAAAGTCTTGGCAGAATCAGCAGTGGACCCAACCAAAGTCACACATGCAATGTTGGGCACGACCCAATGTACGAATGCCATTGTTGAGCGAAAAAAATTAGCAAAAGTTGGGGTCCTTCGTTTGGGCTATCCAGCAACCGCTTCGGTCTTGCCTTACACAGCTTGGCCCAAGGATTTAGTGGCCACTCTTTCAGAAACGTATGCTTTAGCACATGGCGGCTACGAATATGATGGACAACCATTGACCGCACTGGACGAAGAAGAATTACGTGGGATTTTGGCCTCTTGGCGAGGAGAAGTAGAGGCAATCGCAGTAATTGGCGTTTTTTCTTCTTTAAAGAATGACCAAGAATTGTTTGTTCAAGCGCTTGCGAAGGAAGTGTTAGGGGCAGATGTTCCTGTATCTTGCTCCTCAATGATTGGGTCTGTCGGTTTAATTGAACGGGAAAATGCTACAATTTTGAATGCTGCGTTGCACAAAGTAATTAAAGTGACCAGCGAAGGCTTTGAACAAGCCTTAGAACAAGAAAAAATTCATCACGCCCAAGTGTACTTATGTCAAAATGATGGTACGTTAATGTCGTTAACGTATGCCAAACAGTTTCCTATTTTAACCATTGCTTGTGGACCAACCAATAGTATTCGTGGGGCTTCTTACTTAGCCGGATTGAAAGATGCGGTTGTCTTAGATGTTGGTGGCACAACGTCCGACATTGGCGTGTTAGTGGATGGCTTTCCAAGAGAATCTTCACTGGCCATTGATGTTGGCGGGGTACGGACCAATTTTAGAATGCCAGATATCGTGTCAATCGGTGTCGGCGGCGGCAGTCTAGTGCGTGAACAACCAGATGGTTCTGTGACAGTTGGCCCCGATAGTGTCGGCTACCGTATTACACAAGAGGCCCTTGTTTTTGGCGGCACACAATTAACGACCACTGATATCGCGGTTCGCTTAGGCCATGCCCAAGTCGGTGATCCTAGCAAAGTGGCTCATTTAGACCAAGCGTTTGCGGAAAAAGTGTACCAAAAAATTGGCGAATTGGTCAGTGAAGCGATTGATCGCATGAAGACCAGTTCCGCAGACGTGACGGTCGTTTTAGTTGGTGGTGGGAGTATTATCATCCCCGAAGAATTGACAGGTGTTAAAGCGCTAATTCGCAACGAAAACGGAGCAGTGGCGAATGCCATCGGTGCCTCTATCGCTCAGATTAGCGGACAATACGAACAAATTTATGTCTATTCAAAAATCCAACGGGACGCGGCGTTGGCCGATGCCCAAGAAAAAGCCGTCCAACAAGCTGAACTTGCAGGTGCAGTCCCTGGCACAATCGAGTTAGTCGAGGTGGAAGAAACACCACTCGCCTATCATCCAGAAAATGCAACCCGCTTACGAGTAAAAGTGGTTGGGAATATGTACTAAAAGAAAGGAAATCCTCTGGCATATGAGGGTTTCCTTTTTGTGCTATAGTAAAAGAAAAAGAAGGAGGAATAACTATGGCTAAATTATTCGCCTACCAAATTGGTCAAAACCCTCGTATTCAAACGGACCTTTTGGTAGATCCTCAGCTGTTTGAAGATGAGCATGGCTGTGCGGGGGGTGTGGGCTTCGGTTTAGCAGATTGTGTTCAAACCGGAATGTTTACAGATATTGAAGTGATAAAACGGTACCTTCACGAAGCAACCTACGTTTTTATTAATGGTGACTTTGACCGACTAAGTTACTTAGAAATTGGGATTGCACTTTCCTTAGGCAAAACACTTTATGTCATTACAATGAATCCAAACGTAACGAAAGAAGATTTAGGAATTCCCTTCGACAATGCTACGATTGAATTCCTTTCCCCCAGTGCTTTTACGGAACGAATCCATGAAACAGAAGCGGCAGAAAACTAAACAAAAGTAAGTAATACGACTGTCTTTTTTTGCTATTTTTTGCGATAATAAGGGAGAAAGTTCAAATTGAAAGGGAGCCAGAATAAATGAAAACCTATGATTATATTGTTATTGGTGGCGGTAGTGGCGGGATTGCTTCTGCTAACCGCGCAGGAATGCACGGAGCCAACGTCCTTTTAATTGAGGGCAACGAAATTGGTGGGACCTGTGTCAACGTTGGTTGTGTGCCTAAAAAAGTCATGTGGCAAGCCAGCAGCATGATGGAAATGATGGAAAGAGACACAGCAGGCTACGGGTTTGATGTTGAAATCAAAAATTTTAGCTTTAAACAATTAGTTGAAAATCGTGAAAAATATATCGACTTCTTACATGGTGCGTATAATCGTGGTTTAGACAGTAACAACATTGAACGTATCCATGGTTACGCTACGTTTACTGGGGAGCAAACAATTGAAGTCAATGGGACAGAATATACGGCGCCGCACATTTTAATCGCGACAGGTGGTCGTCCGAAAAAACTAGGTATTCCAGGAGAAGAATATGCCTTAGATTCAAACGGCTTCTTTGCGTTAGAAGAAATGCCAAAACGTGTGGTCTTTGTCGGTGCAGGTTACATCGCAGCCGAATTAGCAGGAACCTTACATGGCTTAGGCGCAGAAACACATTGGGCCTTCCGTCATGAACGACCATTACGAAGCTTTGATGACATGCTTTCTGAAAAAGTCGTAGAACGCTATCAAGAAATGGGCATGCAAATTCATCCGAATGCAACACCAGCTAAAATTGAAAAAACGGCGCAGAATGAGTACGTTATTACATTTGAAAATGGTGAATCAATCACGACAGATGCCGTGATTTTCGGGACAGGCCGTCAGCCGAACACGGATCAATTAGGATTAGAAAATACGAAAGTAGCTCTTGATGAAAAAGGCTACGTCAAAGTAGATAAATTCCAAAATACCACGCAAAATGGCATCTACGCAGTCGGCGATGTCATTGGGAAAATCGACTTAACGCCAGTCGCGATTGCCGCTGGTCGGCGCCTGTCTGAACGTTTATTTAATGGACAAACCGATTTATATTTGGATTATAACTTGGTACCAACGGTGGTCTTTACCCATCCACCAGTTGCGACAATTGGCTTGACGGAAAAAGCAGCGCTTGAAGAATATGGTGAAGACCAAGTGAAAATCTATCGCTCTAGCTTTACACCAATGTATTTCGCTTTAGGAGAATACCGTCAAAAATGCGACATGAAATTAATCTGTGTCGGCAAAGAAGAAAAAATTGTCGGTTTGCATGGCATCGGCATCGGTGTTGACGAAATGCTACAAGGCTTTGCAGTCGCTATTAAAATGGGCGCGACCAAAGCTGATTTTGATAATACTGTTGCGATTCATCCAACAGGCTCAGAAGAATTTGTAACAATGCGATAAAAGGCGAATAAACCCCGAAAAAGAGCGTTGCATCAGCAACGCTCTTTTTTGAATACACGAGTTATTTCATTCAATTTATAACCAATTGGGTGCTGACAAACGTGATGAAATTAGCTATTTTCTATTATCAGTTGCAACATTTTTTTCATTAAAATGTTGATATAAGGAAGTATCAGAAACGAGTAATTCAATGATTTCAGATTTATCTATAATAGTAATTCTTTGTCGAGATAAAAACGCAATAAATTGTGGTAAAAATCTTTTGGCATAGATATCTAAATATAACTTTGTGGTTTGATTATTATAGGTGACTAGTAAGTAAAAATAGTCGGGACTACTATCAAAAGCGGACACTCTTATCTTTTTGGTATAAATGATTTCTATGGATTCAATTTCAGAATAAGGAATTTTTATTTGTGTAGAACTGTTTTTTATGCATTCAATGATTTTCAGAATCGGGTTTCTGGAGAATTGATGGACCATAATATCTTGTTGGTTAATTATCCAATAATCTGAAAAGATGATTGGAAAAACTAAAAGTAGACCGATAAATATGATTGCACTAAACAACCAAAAAGGTTGATAACCAAAACCAGTAAGTAGCAAAGAGAAACAAGTCCAAACAATACAAAATAAAATTCCTTTTTTTAGATTATAAATTTTTCCAACAACTTGGGGCTTTTTAAAATAAGGACTACCTTGGATTAGCTCATCAATAGAAACATTGTATAAATCAGAAAGCATCAGTAAATTATCAATTGAAGGGATGGATTGTCCATTTTCCCATTTGGAAACAGCTTGTGTAGTGACATGTAATTTTTGGGCAATTTGTTCTTGCGTATAGTGATTATTTATTCTCCGTGTTTTTAAAATAGTTTGGATTAACATTATTCGTTACCTCCTTGATTTTAGAGTAGTCTATTCCGCTATATGTTTCAATCAACTAGTGGTTGATAAGCAAATAATTGCTATTAAATAAACAATAACATCTTTTAACTACTGACTTTTCCAAGAAATATGCTATGATTAAAAAAATCAGCAAAACAGAGGGTAGGGAGTTAGAGGATGGATAAAATTAGAATCAACAACTTGAAATTTTTCACAAAAAATGGTGTTTTGGCAGAAGAAAAACGTCTAGGACAGCAATTAGAAATCGACCTTGAAATGCAGTTGTCGCTAGCCGAGGCAGGGCGAACAGATGATGTCACCCAAACCGTCAATTATGCCGAAGTGAATGAATTGATTGCCCAACGAGTAAACAATCACTCGTACGATTTAATCGAAGGTTTAGCGAGTGCTATTTTAGATGATATTTCCGCAGATTATCAAGAACAATTGAACAAAATTATCATTAAAATTAGAAAATATAGTGTGCCGATGCCCGGCCTTTTTGACAATATTGAAATTGAAATGGAGCGAGAAGTATAGATGATTGGCTATGTAGCATTAGGTAGTAACGTCGGCGATCCGTACGCAAATTTAGTGAAAGCCCGCAATTATTTAAACGAAGACCCGCAGATTCAGGTCGTGGCTTCTTCAAAACTTTATGAAACGGATCCTTACGGCTATACAGACCAAGATGATTTTTTGAACGCCGTATTGAAAATTGATACTAGCTATACCGCTGAAGAGTTATTGGCTGTTACCCAAGGGATTGAGCAAGCAATGAAACGTAAAAAATTAATTCACTGGGGTCCGCGGATTATTGATATTGATATTTTATTATTAGGGGAGCAGTCAGTCACGTTGCCCCACCTACAAGTTCCTCATCAAGAATTAACAAAACGGTCATTTGTTTTGATTCCCTTAAGTGATGTTTACGCAGAGGAACAACTATTGGGCACGCCAATAGCTACGTGGATTCAGCGCAGTGGCAATCAAGAAGAAGTGCGAGTAAGCGAAAAGGAATGGTAGAGATGGAGCAGGAAAAACAAGCGCAAATTGAGCAGGCAGTTACCACAATCTTAGAAGCAGTGGGGGAAGATACTCAACGGGCAGGACTCATTGATACACCCAAACGCGTAGCTAAAATGTATGCAGAAGTTTTTAGCGGATTAACCGAACCTGAATTTGACGATTATAAATTATTTGATAGCTTAAATGAAGGCGAAATGGTTCTAGTAAAAGATATTGCCTTTTATTCAATGTGTGAACACCATTTATTGCCATTTTATGGAAAAGTACATGTCGCTTATCTGCCAGAAGGTGGCAAAGTATTGGGACTAAGCAAGTTACCAAGATTAGTAGAACATTGTGCCAAACGTCCCACAGTTCAAGAAGATTTAACAGTGACAATTGCCCGCAAACTCCAAGAAAATATTCCCGTCAAAGGCATTGCAGTAGCCATTGAAGCGGAACATATGTGTATGACGATGCGCGGCGTGAAAACACCACAAAGTAGCACCAAAACATTTCAATTTACAGGACTATTTAAAGAACAAGAGTGGAAAAATCAATTTTTAATGGAGATACGTTAGAAAATGGAAATCATTGTTGGCACGAATAACCAAGGTAAGTTAAAAGAAATGCAATCAGGACTTAAGGACCCTGCTATTCAACTTGTCTCTTATCGAAAGTATACCACCAGTCAAGAACAACCGGCAGAAACTGGTACTACGTATGCTGAAAATGCTTATCTAAAAGCTCGCTTTTTCCAACAATTAATTGGCCGCCCAATGTTAGGTGATGATGGCGGCTTAACGTTAACTGCTTTTCCTGATTTATTAGGTATTTATACAAGCCGCTTTTTCCATTCAGCCAATCCGGAAGAACAGAACCGCGAACTGTTGCACTTATTTGAAGGGCAACAGTCGACCCGAGAGTTAACCTTATCAGCCACGTTGGTCTATGTACTCGATGACGACAAACTGTTGCAAACGGAAGCCACTTTGACTGGTGAATTAGTTGAACCGCGCGGTACAGGCGGTTATGGTTTTGATCCGATTATTTATTTACCAGACCGAGGCAAAACCTTAGCGGAGTTGTCCACAAGTGAACGAATGAAAATAAGTCCTAGAATGCGGGCTTTACGAAAGATGATTCAGCAGATAAAGGAGCAATGTGACAATGATTGATTTAAAAAAGAATTACCAAATTATGGGGATTGTCAACACGACCCCCGACTCTTTTTCTGATGGCGGTAGATACACAACGGTCGACGTGGCCTATCAACATGCGCTTCATCTACTAGAAGCGGGGGCCGATATTTTAGACATTGGCGGCCAATCCACACGCCCTGGCTACGAAGAAGTTTCTCCACAAGTTGAGGCAGAACGAGTATTACCATTAATAAAAAAAATACGTGAGACTTCTCTAGCGCCGATTTCTGTGGACACTTACTATCCCGAAGTAGCGGAAGCCGCGATCCAAGCTGGCGCCACAATGATTAATGACATCAAAGGATTAGACACTCCGGGGATGGCAGAAGTCCTCGCGCAATATCCTGAAATCCAAGTTGTGATTATGCATTCTAGAAAACGCCAATCTCTTTCTTTAAAAGAAGAGTTACACCAATTTTATACAGAAAAAATTGAACAATGCCAAAAATATGGGCTTTCCTTAGAAAAAATTTGTTTCGATCCAGGGATTGGCTTTCATAAAACTGTCGCAGAAAACCTTCAACTGTTAAAAGATCCTAACGCCTTTCGCTACCAAGATTATCCGTTACTATACGGCGTTTCTCGCAAACGAACCATTGGCGCTTTAACGAACGAACCAGAACCAGCCAACCGTGATTTTGGTTCAGCCGCTGCTTCCTTGTATGCAGCACAACAAGGCGTAGAAATTTTACGTGTTCATAATGTCCAAGGCTTAAAACAAACATTTGATGTCTGGCGAGCATTGTCGGAGAAGGAGTAAGGGCAGAGCAATAAACTAAACAGACCGACCATCTTTTTTTGATGGTCGGTCTGTTTAGTCTAAAAAATTTTAGTTGCCTGAATCGTTTTATCCCAGTAAACGGTGCGCGATTTTTATTACAAAAGAAAGCGGCTGTTGAATAATCAGGAAAGTAAGCGTATTCTAGGAAGGTACAAATGTGTTATACTACACAAGTAGGAAGCTTATGACGGTGGCAATTTCTCAAAAAAAGGGGGACTGCCAATGTTTTTGCTTGTTTGCTCTTTCCCTAGAAAGGAATAGCAGTGACTGTCTTTGAAGCATTGATGCTTGCGATTGCTTTCGCAACATTAATTGTCAAAATCAGTAATAAAAACGACAAAAAATAAACCCGTCATAACTTTTAGCGAAGATTGACGGGTTTATTAACCAATAAATTAAAGCTACCGTCTTAAACGGTCTACCCGAGAGCGTATGTCTAGTACGCTCTCTTCGTGTTTATTATACCAAGATATCACCTAAAAAGCTAGCCGCTAAATCCTCAATAGGATCCAGCGGCTTTTTTAATTTTCTCTTGTCAAAATCGTTTGTGTAATTTCATACAATTGTTCTTTCGCTTGGGCCTTTGTTTCAGGAAGTTTGCTGATTTCTTTCAGCGCTTTTTCTGTGTAATGAGTGGCTAATTCTTGGGCCTTTTCTACGCCACCTAGTTCATGGACAAGACGATAAATTTCCTGTGTTTCTTCATCGGTCAAGGTTTCTTTTTTCATTAAAAGTGGCAACAAGACTTCACGATTGGCTTCAAGTGCATAAATCAAGGGCAAAGAATACACGCCTTGACGTACGTCTTCTAAGACGGGTTTGCCGATAGCGTCAGCAGTTTGTGTATAGTCCAAAATATCATCAATAATTTGAAAAGCCAGTCCGATATTTTCGCCGATTTCACCACAACGTTTGGCAAAACGTTGGGAGGTGCCACTTTCATAGGAACCGACAAAACAACTTAGCGCAAACAATTCCGCTGTTTTCCCAGAAATGTTTTTTAAATATTGGTCAATCGTTACCTCGAAATTATAGCGATTGTCCATTTGACCAAGCTCACCAGTCAGGACTTTTTCCATACTACGCGAATTTAATTGAATGCTTTTTAATGAAGAAGAATAATCAGATAAGAGCTTGAAACAGCAAACAAAAAGATAATCGCCTGTATACACGGCTGTGCTATTTCCAAAGCGCGAACGCAATGTTGGCAAGCCACGACGCGTATCGGCTTCGTCGACAATATCGTCGTGAACTAACGTGGCGGTATGCAGTAATTCAATGGAAGCCGCTAACGCTGTCGCCTTTTTAGGGTCCCGCTGTTCACCAAAATAAGAGAACAACAGTTGGTAGGCTGGACGTAGCAATTTGCCGCCAGAATGAATCATGTCATGGACAGCAGCTTGAATCTCTTGATTATCGATTTGAACCGCTTGTTCCATCAAGCGAAGAGTAGTTGTTAATTCTTTTGATAACGTAGGATAGGTATTCCACATAGGATGTATATTCATAAGATGACTCCTTTAATTGTGGCGGACAGGTTTTCAATTAGAAAAATTGACTCCACTTATGTTTCGTTGTTTGTTCATAATTCAGTTGGAATTTTCGTAACGTCTGGACATGTTGTAGTAAATAATTAGCGGCAATCCCAATGGCAATCCCTGAGAGTAACCCAAACAGAGATAAAAATGGTAAGTACAGCATCGGCGCCCACGAATGAGCAAAGAAAGAGGTCGTTAGCAACTGACCAACGTTGTGTAAGAAACCACCAACGGCACTAATCCCAATAATGCTGACCCGTTTTGGCCCCAGCTGCTTGACAAGCAACATGCCGAAATAACTTAATAAGGCACCACTGGCACTATAGAAAAAGGTCGAAAGTGTACCGCCCAGTAATGTCGTTAAAATCAAACGTAAACAGACTAGGAAAAAACTATCACGCTTACGCATGGTGAAAATCGCAATAATGGTAATTAAATTTGCTAGACCGAGCTTTGCCCCAGGAGCAAATGCGAAAGGGTAAGGAATCATATTTTCGATTAAGCCAATAATGACCCCTTGGGCAACGAGCATAGCAATATAAATATTCTTGTGTAATTTGCTCATAGTTGTCGTGCTTAATAAATTAAGCTACCGTCTTCACTCCCATCAGAAGCTTCCACGGTGATAAACAAATTGTGGGGTAGACAGGCAATCGGGGTTTCACCAGGTTTGGAAATCCAGCCTCGCCGAACATCCACTAAGTCAGCACAGTTGGCTTCCTTCACGCGGATACGATCACCATCTACTTCAATCAGGTTGTAATCACCGTCTTTTGCTTCGTATTTATATGTATAATGCGGGCCGTCCTTTTTTAAGTCAAAGACTTTGATTACTTTGTTGTCTACTTTCAAGACTGCTTGATACGTAGCCGCTTCTTGACCACGGTTTTGCATGGCAAAAACAACAAGGGGCAGAAAAGAACCAAGAACTAAAACAGCAATAATAATAACGTCCCATGTTTTCAAGCGACTTTTCTTAATGAATTCTTTGATCGTCATTTTCTTCTCTCTCCTTTGGTGTTTTTTTCTTGTCTATCATAACACAGTGAACGGAAAAGAAGTATTCTTTTCCAGTTGAGCCACCATATTATATAAAAGAAAATATGTGGGACAAAAGTCATACTTGACTGCTGTCCCACATACTAAATCCTATGATAGTCAGCTGGAGACATGTGTCTCAGCTTTTGCTCGTAGTTGTCAATCGATTATCGATTGCTTACTTACCGCCGTATCTAGCTTTCGGGGTACCATACCACGCTTTACCAAGTTTGCGTTGAATCCATGGAATTACCCAGCGGTCTAAACCGACAGCACGGCCTGAACCGTTCATCAAAGCAAAAGCGACAAAGATAAACCAGATATTTACCCAATAGAACATGCCAGATAAACAGAAGGCAATTGTTAAACCAATTGTAGCAGCACTTGATAACCAAGTGAATAAACCAGCAATCAATGCTAAAGCAATACATACTTCAACGATTGTCATGAATTTTTGCATGAACAAAGCAACTTCTTGGTTTGGCATCATAAATTTCATTACGCTTTCGAACCATTTAGGCATGTGATCAAACACTTGCATTGGTGTTTCGCCGTAAGCGTAGCTTAACCCAAAGTGCGCTGCTTGTGTTGCCGCATCGGCACCACCGCTTGCCGCTGCATCTGCCGCACCACTTGCAGCAGTTGTTGCTGTTTCAGTTGCTTGAGAAGCACCTGTTGTTACTTGTTCTTGTAACCAAGGGAATGGGAAAACGACTTTATCTGTGAACCAAGAACCGTCACCAAACCAAGTGCTTGGTTTCAAGTAATCGCCGTTGCCGACAATTTTCTTCATTGATTCGACTAACCAAACCATACCATAGAAGACACGTAGCGGAACACTCCACAAGACATTGCCGTAACGAGACGTATGTCCGCGAGCAACAGAACGATCATCTTTAATATGGAAGATTTCGTGCATAATGTATTGGAACATGTAGTAACCAGAACGAATATCAAAGAAGTATTTCAAGTTAACGATATGTTTCATAATGATGGCTAAGAAACCACTCAAATGAATTTTATCGAATAAGTTGGCAACGCCCCATTTCGCGCCGATGGAAACCATGAATCCTTGGTAGTTTCCTTTAAAGGCGTGTTTTTCGCCGCCTTTAATATCTGCAACGATGTTGGCAGCCGCAGTATGACCTGTTTGTTCAGCTGCTTGAACGATTTGAGGAGTTGGTGTATTTGGTGTTTCTTCGTAATAAACCAAGTCACCAATGATATAAATGTTTTTGTCTTCGTAGCCTTTAGCTTGCATGTATTCATTAGCAACTAAACGACTACCACGTGCTGCTTCTAAACCAAAGTCAGCGGCATCAGAAGTTGCTTTCACACCAGCTGTCCAGATTAACGTATGCGTTGGTACTTCAGAACCATCTTTTAATTTAATGTGATCTGCTGCAACTTCAACGATTGGTGAGTTCAATAATAATTGAACATTTTTCTTTTCTAGATAACGTTCTGCTTTGGCAGCATCGTTACGAGATAACATGTTTAAGATGGTTGGCATTGCTTCAACAACCATTAATGTAATTTCGTCTGGATCAATTTTGGCATCTTTCGCTAAACGATCTTTCCAGTCGATTAATTCGCCGACCATTTCGATCCCAGTAAAACCAGAACCACAGACAACGAATGTTAACATTGCTTTGCGTACTTCAGCATCTGGTTCGATGGCTGCTTTAGCAACGGTTGCTTCAATGTGATGACGAATTTTCACTGCATCATCAAATGACCATAAGGTGAAACCATTTTCTTTCACGCCTGGTGTTCCAAAGTCGTTTGGTTCGCCACCCATACCCAGAATTAACTGGTCAAATGGATAAGAACCTGCTAAAGTTTTCACAACTTTGTTTTCTTTGTCGATCCCAGTAACAGTATCTGTTACCAATTTTACGTTTTTCTTGCGTGAGAACAAACGTTGTAAGTCGTATTGAATTGCTTCTGGTTCAACACGTCCGCCTGCTACTTCATGCAATTCGGTCATCATAGTGTGGTAAGAATGGCGATCAATCAATGTGATTGTTACGTCCGTATCTTTTTTAAATTTCTTTGCTAGAAATTTAGTAGCTGAAACGCCAGCATACCCAGCACCTACAACGACAATATTTTGCTTTGTCATTGACAATCCGCTCCTTAATATTGTAAGTAGTAAAATAGTGATAATGATTAATAAGTACACAATCGACTAACATTATATAAGTATTTCACGAATTTGTCTAATATAAATTTTAATTGTCAACAAATTTACTCCAACGATGAGTTTTTGATGAAAAAAAGACCGAAATGTAAATATTTTTAGGGGATGGTCTTGACAACGTTTTTAAAACCATTATAATGTGTAATGTATCACAAACTTTTAATGTTTGTGAAAATCATGAAAGAAAAGGTGACTATCAATGAAAGTGAATAAATATGTTAAAGGTTTTGCGGCAATTGCATTATTTAGTTTAGTATTAGCAGGCTGTGGCGCAGACAAGAAAGACAACACAACGAACTCTTCTAGCGCAGCATCTTCAGAAACGAAAAAATCAACGGAATCATCAGCACCAGCGAAAAAAGTTGCCGGTGGCGATTTAAAAGATGGTACGTATAAATTAGAAGAAAAAAATGAAAAAAATGGTTACCGTGCAGTCTTTGAAATGACTGTAAAAGACGGCAAAATCACTGAATCTAAATATGACAACATCAATGCTGACGGCAAATCTAAAAAAGATGACACTGAATACGAAAGCAAAATGAAAGACGTTACTGGCGTTGGACCAAAAGAATATATCGAAACATTAAACAAAGAATTTGTTAAAGCAATGGGCGAAGAAGACGGCTCACCTGCAGGTGTTGAAGTGGTAACTGGTGCAACACACAGCACACATTCATTCATCAACTACGCACAACAATTAGTGAACGCTGCTGAAAAAGGCGACACAACTGAAATCGTTGTTGACAACATCGTAACAAAATAAGTAATAATAAATGAATCGTGAAGTAGTTCCTGAAATGCTTTTCAGCAATTACTTGACACCATTGAGGGGTTGGGAAAAAGTCGGTTGGCTGACTTTCCCGCCCCTTTTTCTTCGCTAGTTCTGTCCATCATTTCACAAATTTTTTCACAGAAATTTGTGAATTTCCAAGAGAAAGACTTTTCATTTTTTCCAAAAAAGGCTACTATGCAAGAGAACTTATTTTTTAATTAAAGAAGGAAAGAAGAGGGAATCCTATGAAAAAGAAACTTCTGCTCATGGTGAGTGTTCTAGCAGTGCTGTTTGTGGCAGCTGCTTGTTCCTCAAAACCAGAAGCGAAAATTAATACAGAACCATACTCTGACCGTCAAACAATGCTTGGTACCTACGTTCAAATTCGCATCTACGATGATGGCAAAGAAGACGTCTTACCGAAAGCCTTTGCCCGTGTCAAAGAACTAGGCGATAAAATCACCGTCAACCAACCAGGTTCAGAAATTGATGAAATCAACCAAGAAGCAGGCGTAAAACCAGTCAAAGTCTCAGATGACCTGTACCCTTTGTTGAAAAAAGCCTATGAATACAGCAAAGACTCCCGCGGCGGCTTCGACATGGCAATTGGCCCAATCACTTCTATGTGGCACATTGGCTTCGATGATGCCCGCAAACCAAGCCAAGCCGAAATTGATCAAGCCTTGAAACTTGTCGATTACACGAAAGTCAAATTCAACGACAAAGAGCAAACCGTTTACCTTGAAGAAAAAGGCATGCAATTGGATTTAGGCGCAATTGCCAAAGGCTTCATCACCGACGAAGTCGTGAAAGTCCTCAAAGACAACGGCGTTACCACTGCTATCGTCGATTTAGGCGGGAATGTTTACGTCTTAGGACACAGCCCACGTGGCAAAGACATGGACTGGACAGTTGGGATTCAAGATCCGAATAAAGCCCGCAACACAGTCTTAGGTCAAGTCAAAGAAAGCAACAAAACCTTAGTCACATCAGGAATTTATGAACGCTACTTAAAAGTCGATGGCAAAACGTACCACCATCTCTTCGATCGTGAAACTGGCTATCCGTTTGATAACGACATCGCGGGTGTCACCATTATCACCGACAAATCCATCGATGGTGATGGTCTCTCAACAGCCGTCTTCTCAATGGGCGTCAAAAAAGGACTAGAATATGTCGAAAGTCTGAAAGGAACCGATGCCATTTTCGTCACAAAAGACGACAAAGTCTACATCAGCAAAGATATCGAAGGCAACTTTGAAATCGGCAAAGACTCTGGCTATACGATGGGGAATCGGGCCGATTTGAAATAAGGAGCGACCAAAAATGTCTTTAAATGTGTTTTTAAAAGTAGTGGAAATTCAGACGAAGCTAGCCAGTCTTTTTCCCTTCATTATCGGGGTCTTGTTTTCAATGACCTATTTCGGGGAAGTCCAGTGGGGCAACACGCTGGTTTTCTTCATTGGCATGGTGGTCTTTGATATGGCCACCACCGCCATTAATAATTACATGGACTTCAAAAAAGCCAAATCGGACGTCTACAAATATGAAGAAAATATTATCGGACAATCAGGCGTTTCACCACAACTGGTCCGCAACATGATTTTCGCCATGATTGCCTTCACTGCCGTTGTGGGTGCGTACTTGACGGTTCAAACAGGCTGGCTCTTCCTCGTATTAGGCGGGATTTGCTGCTTCATCGGTATTTTCTACACGTATGGACCGATTCCGTTATCCCGCATGCCCTTAGGGGAAATTTTCAGTGGCTTCACGATGGGCTTAGGCATCTTCGTCTTAACCGTTTACTTGAATGTCGTCACCAATCCGCCTTTTTACTTAACGGTTGATTTTGCTAGCGGCGCCTTTCGCTTAGACGGCAATCTCTGGGCGGTGCTTGCGATTGTCGTGGCGTCCTTGCCTTTGGTCTGTTCGATTGCTAACATCATGCTCGCCAACAATTTACGGGACTTAGATACGGATATTGAGAACCACCGTTATACATTAGTCTATTATATTGGGCGTCCAGCGGGGATTGTGCTGTTTCAAGTGTTAGCGCTAGCTGGGTATCTGGTGATTTTATTCGGCTTCATTAGTGGCATTTATCAATGGCCAGTGTTAATTACATTTGCTACTTTACCTGTCATTTGGAAAAATATTCAAACGTTTAAACAAGAATTGCCGCAGCCGAAAAGTTTCCGCCATTCCATTAAAAACTTACTGGTTTTCGATGGGACCTATGCTTTAGGGTTATTAATCAGTGCCTTGCTTGGTTAGAACCTAAAAAAGTGCGAGGAATGCGAAAAAAATCTTGTTTTTTTAAAAAAGAACGCGTCGGAATAATTAAGAAAAGCTCAAAATGTTAGTCTTTAACGCTAACATTTTGAGCTTTTCTCGTTAAAAAGAGTAAAAACTTAAACTTTGAACGCGTGGTTTCGAGGGAAAACAAGCGTAAAATAACATTTTTGTTCGTCGATAATTAAATAACAAACTTGTAAACGCTGTTCTATCAATGTATTTCAAAAAATTCGCATAGGGTGCGTAAAAATCGTCAACTTCTACAGGGGGTTTCTTTGTTATCATAGAGGTATTAAAAAAGGTTGTTTGAGCAGTAATTGTACAGAAGGTCAAATCTGTTGTTGAATTAAAAGGAGGTTTTTAAATGAAAAAAAAGCGTTATTTAATGATTGTGTGTCTACTATCTTCTCCTAGTTTCTTTATAAATGTTGAAGCGTCTGATGGTGGTTCTAGTTCGGTGGGGATTGAATTTTACCAAAATCCGACAACACCCGCTCCTAAAGATGCCCCGCCGAAAACAGATGCGCCAGCTACTGATCCCAAGGGACCAGCTGGTCCTCCGCAAGGAGATCAACGAAGTGGTGGTTCGACACAGACCACCACAACTGGCTCAACGCTCCCTCGTACAGGGAGCAAGAGTCAGGCAAATCTTAGCATTCTCGGCTTAGCCTTAATTGGCTTAGTGGGAATCGTACATAGAAAGAAGGAACGACATGAAACAGATCAAATTTAAACAGTTAGCAACATTTGGCTTATGTTGTTCATTATTAGTCAATTCATTGACAGGCGTCACAGCGATTGCGGAAACTGTGACGATTGAAAGTAGCCCGACAGCAGAGTCTACGAAAGAAAATACAGAGAAAAGTACTAAGGAAAGTACAAGAGAAACAGAATTACAGACAAATAAAACAGAAGAAGAGACTTCAAAAGTAGAAGTCACCAAGGAAGAAACTACTTCAGAAAAGCAAGAGACCACGGAAACGGTTGATGAAGGAAACTCAAAGGCTACGGAAGAGTTTAACGATTTTGGGAGTCTGTTGCAACCAAAGCAAATTTCTCCTAAAGCAGCGAAAGCGGTAGAACAAACTGCGACTATCCCAGCTGTTACATATAGATTCGGCTTTATTGATGAAAAAGGAGCGATGGTTTCACCAAATTTCTTTGTGATGCAAACCAATTTAACGACTGTCATGAACGCAATGCCGAATCAAGTCGGTACAGCCAGAGGGTTAAACAATGGTAATTTGAAATATTTGACCATACCAAGTCAAGTGTTAACATATACAGCTGGGACTAACCCCGCTTTTTCAGGTGCTACAGATTTTCGATTAACGGTTCCAAGGTATTATAAGATGCCTACAGTAAGACCGGGAGCGTACTATACAGGCTCTAGTGCAACCTATCCAATAGCTACAACAAGAGTAAGATTTACAACTAGTGCAGTACCTGACGAACGTTTAGAGGTAACTGGGGGACAGTATGCCTTAGCTGGAACCTCAACTGCCCATTCTTATAGAATGAATCACAGTCCATGGTCAACCGATTCAACCACAACTTATTTTAGTGGGGTTTTATCACGTGCTAATACAGATGTTTCTACAGGACAGAGCCAACCAAACTATTACACAACAGATGATACGATGTATTATTTCTTAGAAAATCGACGTATCACTGAAAATTTCGTCGATAGCGCGGGTGTTAAAATTACACCGCCAACTGGCTTCACCCAAGGGAAACAAACGGTAATTGAGAGTACCCAGTATACCTTTACACAAAGTGGCACTTTGCCAGACACATACCAAGCTAATGGCAAAACCTATAAATTCAAAGGGTGGTATAAAGGTGAAACTAAGCCAGCAACTTTAAGAACAACGAAGACACCAAGTTATGCTATGACTTATGACGACAACGATGATTTAAATGTGGTCTATGAGGTGGACACATCTAAAGACTACAATTTCCCAAGTAGAGCGGTAAGCTTTCAATTTCTCAATGAAGCAGGGACGATTATATCGCCAACGCCTTTTACGATTACAACTGACTTACAACAAGAAATTAATTCTACTTATACAAAGCTTGAATCAATTACTGGCACCAATTCAGGAAATACCAAACGAGTGACGATTCCTGCCAAAACGATTAGAGCAGATGTATCTTTAGGTGGCGTGAATAGTTATGGAACAACTAATACAAGAATCACTATTCCAAAATTTTATGAAAATATCTCTGTCTACACAGGAAGTGCTTATACACAAGCTACGTTGAATCGTTATTCAACTACAGATAATACATTAATCGGTACCCCAGCCAGTAATGCGCCATTGTATTACGGACTAAACAAAATGACAGCGACACAATTTAAAATGGATGAATTTGATTCGACAACTACAATTCCAGAACAATCAAAGTATCTGTATAATCGATTGTATGTATCAGGTGCAAGAGATCTATTTAATTCTTACGTTACGCCAGTAGGGACGATTTACTATCAGTTAACCAATCGCAAGGTCACCGAGAATTTCGTCGACACCAATGGTGTTAAAATTACAGCGCCGGCTGGTTTCACCCAAGGGGAAAAAACAAGTATCACAAATACAGATTACACGTTTACGCAAAGTGGGACGTTACCAGACACATACACAGCAGGAAGCAAAGCATACAAACTCAAAGGCTGGTACAAAGGAAAAACCAAACCAGCCACACTAGAAACCAGCAAAACACCAAGCTACAAAGTAACGTATGATGACAATGACGATTTGAATGTGGTCTATGAAGATTTAGGGGAGACTACAACTTTACCTGCGCAAACGTTTAAATTTAATTTTGTTGATGAGCAAGGGAATTTAGTGAATCCAAGTGGGATTTCTTTAAAAGGGAATCTTCAAGAATATGTGTCAGGTGAAACACCGAAGATTGTCGGAGAAATTATTGGTAAAGATAATGGAATGGTAAAAGAATATACGATTCCTGAGAAAGTATTTTATGGAGTTACTGATACTCGTTACAGCTTTTATGGGGCGAAAAGCACAGTATTTACAATTCCAAAGTATTATAAAGCTTTGACGAAAGACCCTGGAACTTATTATTCTAAAACAGCCAAAGTTTATCCAGTAGCTAGTATTCGTAGAAAGAATTTTATCACAGGTGTTTTAGAAACTGAGACGTCCAGTGATTTGACCTATCGAGATTTATTCAGGTTGACGGAACCTAACCAATTCTTACTGGCAGAAACACAATATAATGTTAGCCCAATAAAAAGAACATTTACCGCTTTAGGGATGGCATATAGATCACCAGTAGCGGGATTTGTAGTGATTTCTGAGGATGATAGCCCAATCTATTACTACCTAGAAAACCGCCGTGTTACCGAGAACTTCGTCGATGCCACGGGTGCTAAAATCACGCCGCCAACAGGCTTTACGCAAGGGAAAAAAACCGTGATTGATAGCGACAACTTCACGTATACCAGCGCAAAAGCCTTGCCAGCTAGCTACACAGCAGATGGTAAATCCTACGTTCTCCAAGGCTGGTACAAAGGAACTGAAAAACCAGCAACCTTAGAAACAAGTAAAACACCAAGCTATTCCGTCACCTATAATGATCAAGATGATTTGACCGTGGTCTACAAAGAAGGAACAATCAGCGCAGACTTAACGATGCGGGGTGCAGTCGATGTCATTGATAATGGGGCACCTATGGAATATTGGGAAGTCCTCTTGAAAAATACTGGTGAAGTACCATTAACATCAATCAAAATCAAACCAACGACGGATTGGGCGTCTGGAATTAGTGCGCCTACTGAACTGTTTATTTTAGGTACGGGTCAAAATACGAAAGCTCGACCAATTACGAAAGAACAGTGGGAAGCCGGTTTTGAGATTCCTTTAGACAACAGTCTTCCTGTTGGTGGTCAACTAACGATTAATCTAATTGGAACAAAAGTCACAGGGCAACCAGGCCAAGTGTTAGAAGCCGCCGTGGAAGTCACGGGGAACTTTGGTAACTTAAAGGCTTCAGACACTGTTCGGATTAAAGATTTAGATCAAGAAATAAAGGAACCGACGGGCGAAGGGTTTATCAGCGTACCAACTTTCGATTTTGGTCAAGTTGGGGTAGCGAGCGCTACGAAGCAACATGGGTTGAAGAAAGCTGCTGATTACTATGGCAACGGCACTCGTAATCCATATGTACGAATTAGCAAAACCCAACCGAATTGGAGTTTGACGGCACAACTGTCCCAACCAAAATCAGCTACAGACAGCTTGCCAACAGCGACTCGTTTATTATTAGGTGCGGCTCCTGTTTCAAGTTTCTCCAATTACAATCAACCAACGGAGTTAAAAAATGCCATTGGCACCACGAATGCCATTCACTTAACGGCAAATAATGCGGCGACCAGCATTATTGCCAACCAACAATTCACTGGTAGTGATGTCTATCAATTGGACTTTACGTTTGATAATATCAAACTAGAAGTACCAGCCAATCAAGGAACGGCTGGTCAACAATACCAAGCCGCCGTCACTTGGAATTTAGTGACTGGCCCATAAAATAAAAGATGCCCGAGCCTTGAAATAGGAGGCTCGGGCATCTTTTATTGATGGTCTTTTTAAGGTCGTTGTGCTATAACGGTAATGAAAAGAGAGATATGCTGTAACATACCTCTCTAATGTAGAGCCGTTACTAACGGTGATAAAAATTAATATTTTTGAAATGACCGTCTAACTAGGCAAAGTTAAGCAGCGCCCCTTTCATTAAGGGGCGCTGCTTTTTAGTCGTTATTGCGATTGTTCAGTGTCTTTCGTAGAGAGGTTCATTTGTTCTTTGATGGCATTTTCGACACGTTGGCGTTCACTTTCTTCAACCAGCTGATAAGAAATACCTTCAATCCCTGTCACGCCATCGCCAGTGTAATCGTAGCCTTTTAATTGATCGGTTTCAATCGTTTTTAGTGCGGGGGTGTATTTTTTTAGCATTGCCATCATTTGGTCAAAGGACAAGTCGGTTTCACCATGTTCGCCGATTACGTCCAGAATTTCTTGATATTTTAGCAAGCTGTTAAAAGAAAGTAACTTATTGGTTAATTCGATTAAAACTTCTCGTTGGCGGCGTTGACGACCATAGTCGCCTTCGGGGTCTTCGTAACGCATGCGCGCGTATTGTAAAGCTTCCCAGCCACCTAAATGTTGTTTGCCTTTCGGATAATGAATCCCTTCAGCGTCAAAAGCAAAGGCATTGTCAACAGTGACGCCGCCCACCGCATCGCCAAGGTCCTTCATAGCATCCATATCAATTGAAAAGTAATGATTGATTGGGATGTGCAAGACATTCTCAACCGTTTTAATTTGCATATCGGCACCACCGAAAACGTGGGCCGCATTGATTTTATTGTATTCGCCATTGGTGCCAGCCATTTCCACATAGTAGTCACGCGGGATGCTGGTGATGGTAGTTTTTTGTAATTGATTATTCACTGTAACCACCATTAAGGCGTTAGAGCGGTAATCGGTTTTGCGTTTTGAGTCATTCGCAATTCCCATAATTAAGAAACTAACCGGTTCCCCTTTGGCTAAATCGGGACTCTTCGTGGAAGATTTTCTTGGTTTATACATGGTATTCGCTGTTTTTTGCAAATTGCGATACATGCTGACGCCGTAAGCCGAAACAGAAAGTGTGCCTAAAAATAAAAGGGTTAAACTGAAGACCACGAATAAACTTTTTCTTTTACGAGAATGGCGGCGCCGGCGTTGTGTCGGTACTTCTGCTTCCTCTGGTTCAGGTGCTGGCAAATAACGTTGAACAATTTGAAATGAAAAGTTGACCCAGCTATAACTTAGGAGCATCCCAGCGATGACATCACTAGGATAATGAACGCGTAAGATTAAGCGACCTAACACAATCAAAACTAAATAAGTGAGTAAGAAAATTTTGATTCCTTTGGTTTTTTCGACATGAAGATAGGCCAAAATGATCAAAATCGTACAGACCAGCGCCATTGCTAATAATGAATGTCCGCTGGGAAAGCTAGCAGAGCTTCGATCAGCTAAAGCACCTAGGTTTGGTCGAGCCCGACCCACCACATGTTTAAACACGCTCCCTAAAAAGCCGACAGCTAATAGGTTACTGACAGCCCAAAAGGCTAGAATTTTTTCTTTTTTGCGTAAAAGGTAAACCATCAATAATAAGAAGAATAGCAGCATTGGTCCAATCGTGGCTGTTTTTGCTAACAGATTGACCGCTGTTAAAAGTGGGGCATTTAATTGCCATTTGATGTGATAAATAGCTTCGTCTATTTGTTGAAACCAATTTGGACTAGCCGCCACTAACAAAGTGAGGAAAGTAAAACCAAGCGTTGTTAGGGCATAAAGTGGAAATTTTTTATTCGATGTTTGCATGAGAATCCCTTTCTTTTTCCCTTGAAAGAGTAGACTAAGCCAGCATCGATCGTAAATAAGCGCTTGCGACTAAACAGGACACAGCAAGCCAATCGGTTCTCATCGTCTGAGCTTTAGCACTATCCAACGTAAAGATTTCTCTTAGCTATTTTTAGAAGAGCCTTAATTCGACCATTCCTGTTTTACACATTGGTGTCTTTCGACATTTCTGCGCAATAGCCTATGTTTGGATAGGAGCCTCACCTAACAAGGTTATTTTATCTAACGCTAGAAGTATAGAATTTATGCAGCAGTTCTCACAATGAAGTTTAAGAAAATTTATTGTTTTTTAAATAAATTTAAAGGTGTGGGGAAGTGAGCAGTTAAAAAAACAGTACTTGAGCATTCTTAAAAAAGTGTACAAGGCTGTTCTCGGTTAACCGCTATAAATAGTTGGTGTTCAATAATGATAAATTAAAAAACAAACATTTTTTATAAGAGTGCTATAAGTTTTTCTCAGTAAAAAAGGCGGACAGTTGCTATTGAATTGCTAGTTCATTTAAAATAAATATGTCGACAATAATTGTGCACAAAGTTGATGGTCGCTATCGAAAAAGTAAAAATGATGTTGTGGAGATTTTATGTTTCAGTTGATTAAGATTACATGTTTTTTGAAGGGTTTTGCTTATAAGGGAGCGATATACATGAAAAAAATGATGTTATTCATAATTGCAGTAGGCGCAACGATGATCAGTGTTTTTGCTTTAGGAGATGCACAGCAGAGTTATGCACACGGCTATGTTGATAGCCCAGTCAGTCGAGTCAAAAATGCGGAAGCAAACGGATTTGGATGGGGACCTGGTCAAGACAGCTCACAGCCAGAAATTATCACGACACCCCAAGGAATTGAAGCGCCAACTAAATTATTAGACACGGGTCAATTAAATGGAAGGTTGCCTTCAGCTGGATTAGCAAGCTATTCCAAACTAGATGAACAAACAGCCACTCGTTGGGTAAAAAGTAATATAACAACAGGAGAGAATAATTTTAAATGGGTGATGACGGCAAAACATAAGACCAATCGTTTTAGATACTATATGACGAAACCTGGATGGAATCCTAATGCACCATTAACGATGGACGAAATGGAATTGATTGGCATAGTAGGGCAACCAATCGGTCAAGATTTACCTCCTGGTCAAGGATTTATGGTCAATGATAAAGAAACACACAGAATAAAGATTCCCGCTGATAGGAAAGGATACCATGTTATTTATGCCGTTTGGGATATCAATGACACGATTAATTCATTTTATCAAGCGATAGATGTTAATGTTCAATAATCAGGTATCAAGATAATGCGGCTGAGACAAAAGTGCTTAGCGCCAAGAACCAAGTAGGTTCTGTTCATCATCGAATCACTACGTTCTTCGTGATTCTCAACATTTGGAAGGATTAAGATACGCCGAACACTTGTGTGAGAAAGTCAATTTCGGCTTATTTCCGAAGGAGCTGCTTTTGTTCAGCTGATTATCTTCAGAAGAAGAAAGAGGGACATCAGTCAATACGACTGATGTCCCTCTTTCTTCTTTCTAAATTTCCCCACTTATCCTCGACGCCATTCACCAATCTGGTCCAAACTAATTTCCCCAGAAGACAACGTTTTGGCCGTGCCATCAGGCAACTGGACAATCAATTCCCCATTTCCATTAATGGTTGTCGCAACGCCGCGGAAGTCTTGCCCGTTTTGGGTAAAAGCGACGTCTTTGCCAATCACAAAGGAGCGTTGCCGGTATTCTTCTAAAAAGTCTTTCGTTGAACGTTCGTCTAAAATCTGGTAAAAATGATTCCAAATGTTGGCGACTAATTCATTTCGCGTCGCCGTCGGTTCACCATCTGGGAAAAGGGAAGTCACTTTCTGCCGAATGTCCTCAGGAAATTCGGTTTCTGTAATTGAAAAATTAATCCCCATGCCGATGATAACATTGGAAATCTGCCCTGTTTCCACATTGCTCATGGCTTCCGACAAAATCCCGCAAACTTTTTTGCCATTTAAATAAAGATCATTGACCCATTTAATTTCTGTGTGAACGCCTGCCAGAGCATCCATTGCTCGAGCGACCGCTACGGCCATAATCACAGTATATTGGGCGATTTCTTCAAAATTTTGGTTCGGTTGAAGCACCATGCTCATGTAAATCCCTTTACCTGGCGTAGCGAAAAATGGTCGGCCGAACCTGCCCCGCGGCATTTCTTGCATGTCAGCAACAATCAATGTATTGTCGGGCGTCTGGTCTAAAATCGCCCGCTTAGCATCGATCATGGTAGATTCAGATGTTTCTAGGACGGTAATTGTTAAAGGCGGCGTTTGGGGCCATAATGCCAACTGAATGCCTTCTGCAGAAAGGACATCTGATTTCTCAAGGCGATACCCCTTATTTTGCACGCTAGTAATTTGATAGCCATCTTTTTTCAATTCATTAATCGCTTTCCAAATAGCTGTGCGAGATAAGGACAGACGTTGTGCCATCTCTTCGCCCGAAAGGAATGCGGGCGTTTGTTTCATCAATAAAGTTAGGACTTGGCTTTTTGTCGACATATTTTTTCCTCCGATTCGTTATGCTTATTGTAGCGGAAAGGAAAAGGCTTGGTCAACTAGTGAAAAAATCCATCTTAGGATGGAGGAAAATGAAGCAGGCGTTTGCTATACTTGTTTTATTGAGAAGGAGTGAGGGGAATGGAAAAGCAACAATATGTTTGTGAGAAATGTGGCAACATGCACTATGTGTCGGACCAATTTCAAGCAACAGGTGGGAACTTTGCGAAAATTTTTGATGTTCAAAATAAAAAATTTATTACAATTAGCTGTACCCAATGCGGCTACACCGAACTTTACCGCAGCCAAACAAGCGGCGGCATGAATGTCCTAGACTTTTTATTAGGTGGCGGTTAGTCAAAAACGAATGCATCTTTGCATTCGTTTTTTTGTGTGCGAATAGGAAGATAAGGGAAAATGCGTAATTATTTATTACGCCTTTTTTCATTAGTTTTTGTAGGGAAATCACTAATAAAAGAATCCTATTATTTTATTTTAAAAGTTTTCGGGGCTTTATGGTAGATGATTAGCAACCCGATAGCGACATATACAATGCTAAGAATGGATACGCAAATGACATAGAAAAAACCTGTAAATTTAACGTACGTATTCATATAAGCAAAAAAGTAAAAAATCCACGTAATGACTTTATATAGCGGGTTTTTCACGGTCATATCCACCGTGAAAGGTTGAAGTAGATAGTAAATAAACAATTCGTGAAAAGAAAAGAGAAAGCTCAAGGCTACTAATAATAACAATAAGGTACCAAAAAATTGCCAACTTAAATAAAAATCATTCAGTATTTGTAACAAGAGGAATAATAGAAAAATTCCCAAAACAACCAAACTGTTATATTTAAATATTTGCCTTAATCGATAGACGAAGCCACTTAAAATAGTTCTTTGTTCTCGATAAAAAGGATAATAGAGCATGGAAGAATCACAATTGACAAACAACATTTGCACGACTTGTTTACCAAAAGAAAGAAAATACATTAATATAAATAGTAATGGTAAAAGTTGGATTGTTTCAGTTTCACTAATGTACCCGCGAATGTTCGCTAGTCGCAGTCCAATAAGACTGATAACCAGCAAGGTAAAGCTGATGAACAAATAGCGAATTTTTTTGTTAAACACTTGACGATAACGGCTAAACAACAAGGCGTTTAAATATTCCGTGCCAACTAACTTATCCACTTGTTGATCTTTGTTCACTTGTAGCTGTTTTTGCATTTTGAGACCTTGACCAATATACTGGTCTTGCTCAGGTTTTTGAGTTGTGAGCGCATCATAAAAGGATAACGACTGTATAATTATTTTGTCAATAAATGCCGTCTGTTTAGGGTAGGTCCACGCAGCTTTCATGCCCCAGAAAGCTAAAACTAGCCAGATGGGTAAGGAAAGCCAACTGGTGTAGAGTTTGGTCAAAGGAGCCACGAGGCCAAAATAGTACAAACTAAAGAGGAGCATTAAAAATAACCCAGTAGCAATTCCGCCAATCCAACGGCGAGTAGCTTTGCTGTGATTGAACATATAGAGCCATCGACAGAAAATAAACAACCAAAAGTTACCAGCTAAATAGGAAAGTGGAAGAATTAAGGCTAGGGACAAATTGCTAGCAATTAAGCTGTACAGTAAGCCAGCAAAAAAATAAAAGCACGTATTTTTGAAAAGCTCAATAAATTTTTGACCTAAAATAAATCGATGACGTGATAAGCTAAACTCTGTATAAAAATCAATTGCGGTTTTATTAAGAGTCACTGAAAAATGATTGTAAAAGCCTAAAATGAGGACGACGAAGACAAACCACAGAAACGCACTTTGCGCCAACATCGGTTGATTAATTTGAGAAAAAAGATTGGCAGACTGACTTCCTTTAAAAAAATTCATTAGGAATATCTGAAGGAGGGCGACTGCTACGAAAATGACAATCTTCATAAAAAAAGAAGTGGAAACTTTCAGAACGGTTAGGAAAATGCCTAAAACATTTTTCAAATCATAGGCAGAGTAAACCCGTTCGCTAATAAATTTCTTTATGCCAGGTAGTTTTCGCAAAAAGTAGAGGAACCCGTTCAGCGTTTTAATTAATTTGTAATTGAAAAATTGCCAATCTTCTTTGAAGAAACTAACGAAGTGGTTCATCGCCTAATGCCTCCTTATCCAACAATAACTGTACAACTTCCTGCTCAAAATCAGGTTCATGAATGCGATTAGCTGGCAGGGCCTGTAATTTCCCATGGTGCAACAATACGACTTCGTCACATAAATCCTGTGCTAATTGGAGAATATGTGTTGAAAAAATAATCACTGAGTTAGATTTCATACGAATTATCAGTTCTTTCATTTCATGAGCTGCCACTACATCAAAGGATGTTAACGGTTCGTCCAATAATAATACGGGCGGCTGGACCATCAAAGACACCAACATTTGGACCTTATTTTGCATACCGTGTGAAAAATCTTTTAGTAAACGATGGTGATCTTCACTAGCAATCCCAATAGTCAGTAAGTACTCTTCTGGCAACTGTAAGTCGTTGATTTTTTCACGGTTAATGTCTATGAAGAAACGAACAAACTCATAAGCCGTCATAAATGCTGGTAAATGAGGCGTTGTATAAACAAACCCAATTTCGGTATTATCGTAGTTTAGATTCTGTCTGCCATCCTCTTCCAAATAAATTTGACCACTGTCGAGTGAAAGATTTCGAGAAATACAGTTAAATAAAGTTGTCTTACCTGCGCCATTCCGGCCGAGTAGTCCATAAATCTTCCCTTTTTGAAATTGGAAACTAGCCCCATCGAAAATAACCTTTTCTTCAAACTTTTTCGTAATCATTTCAATTACTAAGTTCATTTTCTCACCTCCTATTAATAATAAGTTTACTAAACTCTAACTTTTTTTGATAGCAAAATATTAAAAAGTTGCTTATTTTAATTTTGATGGTCAAGTCCAGAAAAAAATCATCTTATAGCTACTAGAAACCCTTTACAAAAAAACTCCTTTTTATGAAAAAGAAAACCTTAAAGAAACCCTTGACTTTTCTAGACAAAGGTAGTAGAATCTATAGAGCAAAAACTATCTGAAAGTGACGAAGCAGGAGCGAAATATTGTCCGTTCCGGTTTTTTATAGGAAAACAAAAGTAGAAACGCCAGAAAATTTTTCGGAAGCATGTTCTATTTTTGGTTTTTTTTTGCTTAAAAACTGCAAAAAATGCTTTTTGTTACATATATTTAATATATGTAACGTAAATGTAATTTTTCGGATCGGTGTTTTGATAGACTTATAACTAGAGGGGTGAAGAGCTTGGCTGGACACGTAGTAAAATACGGAAAGCATCGCGAACGTAGAAGTTTCGCACGTATCAGTGAAGTATTGGAATTACCAAATTTAATTGAAATCCAAACAGACTCTTATCAATGGTTTTTAGATGAGGGACTTCGTGAAATGTTTGAAGACATTTTACCAATTGATGATTTCCAAGGAAACTTATCCTTAGAATTTGTTGACTATGAATTAAAAGAACCAAAGTACACAGTAGAAGAAGCCCGCGCACATGATGCCAACTATTCTGCGCCATTACATGTAACATTACGTTTAACCAACCGTGAAACAGGTGAAATTAAATCCCAAGAAGTCTTCTTCGGCGATTTCCCATTAATGACAGAAATGGGTACCTTCATCATCAACGGGGCAGAACGTGTTATCGTTTCCCAATTAGTTCGTTCTCCAGGTGTTTATTTCCATGGAAAAGTGGATAAAAACGGCAAAGAAGGTTTTGGCTCAACAGTCATTCCTAACCGTGGTGCATGGTTAGAAATGGAAACAGATGCGAAAGACATTTCTTATGTTCGGATTGACCGCACACGTAAAATTCCTTTAACTGTGTTAGTTCGTGCTTTAGGTTTCGGTTCAGATGATACCATCTTCGAAATTTTCGGCGACAGCGAAAGCTTACGCAACACAATTGAAAAAGATTTACACAAAAATGCAAGTGATTCTCGTACAGAAGAAGGCTTGAAAGACATTTATGAACGTCTTCGCCCAGGCGAACCAAAAACAGCAGATAGCTCACGTAGCTTGTTAACTGCACGTTTCTTTGATCCAAAACGTTATGATTTGGCAAACGTTGGTCGCTACAAAGTTAACAAAAAATTAGACTTAAAAACACGTCTATTAAACTTAACCTTAGCTGAAACGCTAGTTGATCCAGAAACTGGTGAAATCATTGTCGAAAAAGGCACGGTTTTAACACACCAAATCATGGAAACATTAGGCGAATACATTGACAACGGCTTAAACAGCGTAACTTACTATCCAAGTGAAGATGCGGTAGTAACTGAACCAATGACAATCCAAGTGATTCAAGTTCTTTCACCAAAAGATCCTGAACGTATCGTAAATGTGATTGGTAACGGCTATCCAGACGACAGCGTAAAAACAGTTCGTCCAGCAGATATCGTTGCTTCAATGAGCTACTTCTTCAACTTAATGGAAGATATCGGCAATGTCGATGACATCGACCACTTAGGTAATCGTCGTATCCGTTCAGTAGGCGAATTATTACAAAACCAATTCCGTATTGGTTTAGCCCGTATGGAACGTGTGGTTCGTGAAAGAATGTCTATTCAAGACACAGAAACATTGACACCACAACAATTAATCAACATCCGTCCAGTGGTAGCAAGTATCAAAGAATTCTTTGGTTCTTCACAGTTATCACAGTTCATGGACCAAACAAACCCATTAGGTGAGTTAACCCATAAACGTCGTCTATCAGCCTTAGGGCCTGGTGGTTTGACTCGTGACCGTGCCGGTTATGAAGTTCGTGACGTTCACTACTCTCACTATGGTCGTATGTGTCCAATTGAAACGCCTGAGGGACCAAATATCGGGTTGATCAATAGTTTATCTAGTTATGCGAAAGTGAATAAATTTGGTTTCATCGAAACGCCTTATCGCCGTGTTGATCGTGCGACAGGCCGTGTTACTGATCAAGTAGATTACTTAACAGCAGACATCGAAGACCATTATATCGTAGCGCAAGCGAACTCACTTTTAAATGAAGATGGCACATTTGCCAATGATGTTGTTATGGCGCGTCTACAAAGTGAAAACTTAGAAGTTGCCGTAGACAAAGTTGACTACATGGACGTTTCACCAAAACAAGTAGTCGCAGTCGCAACAGCATGTATTCCTTTCTTAGAAAACGATGACTCCAACCGTGCCTTGATGGGTGCCAACATGCAGCGTCAAGCGGTGCCGTTAATTCAACCACGCTCTCCGTGGGTAGGTACAGGTATGGAATATAAATCAGCCCATGACTCAGGTGCTGCTTTACTATGTAAACATGACGGTGTCGTAGAATTCGTCGATGCCAAAGAAATTCGCGTTCGTCGCGACAATGGCGCATTAGACAAATATATGGTTACAAAATTCCGTCGTTCTAACTCAGGAACAAGCTACAACCAACGTCCAATTGTTCACTTAGGTGAAAAGGTTGAAAAAGGCGATACTTTAGCGGATGGACCTTCTATGGAAGAAGGCGAAATGGCTTTAGGGCAAAACGTCTTAGTTGCCTTCATGACATGGGAAGGTTACAACTACGAGGATGCCATTATCATGAGCCGTCGTTTAGTTAAAGACGATGTCTACACTTCTGTGCATATTGAAGAATATGAATCAGAAGCACGTGATACAAAATTAGGACCTGAAGAAATTACCCGTGAAATTCCAAACGTTGGGGAAGACGCGTTGAAAGACTTAGACGAAATGGGGATTATCCGCATTGGTGCTGAAGTTCAAGATGGCGACTTACTAGTTGGGAAAGTCACACCTAAAGGGGTTACAGAATTATCTGCAGAAGAACGTTTATTACACGCAATCTTCGGGGAAAAAGCCCGCGAAGTTCGTGATACGTCTCTCCGTGTACCTCACGGTGGCGGCGGTATCGTTCATGATGTGAAAATCTTTACTCGTGAAGCTGGCGATGAATTATCACCAGGTGTCAACATGTTAGTTCGTGTCTATATCGTTCAAAAACGTAAAATTCACGAAGGAGATAAAATGGCGGGACGTCACGGAAATAAAGGGGTTGTTTCCCGTATTATGCCGGAAGAAGATATGCCATTCTTACCTGACGGAACACCTGTTGATATCATGTTGAACCCATTAGGGGTACCTTCTCGTATGAATATCGGACAAGTACTTGAATTACACTTAGGTATGGCTGCTCGCCAATTAGGGATTCACGTCGCAACACCTGTTTTCGATGGGGCAACCGATGAAGACGTTTGGGAAACTGTTCGTGAAGCTGGTATGGCTAGCGATGCTAAAACAGTTCTTTACGATGGACGTACAGGTGAACCATTTGATAACCGTATTTCCGTTGGTGTCATGTATATGATTAAATTAGCCCACATGGTTGATGACAAATTGCATGCTCGTTCAATCGGACCTTACTCTCTTGTTACGCAACAACCGTTGGGTGGTAAAGCTCAATTCGGTGGACAACGTTTCGGGGAAATGGAAGTTTGGGCACTGGAAGCTTACGGTGCTGCTTACACATTACAAGAAATCTTAACTTACAAATCTGATGACGTTGTCGGACGTGTGAAAACATACGAAGCCATCGTTAAAGGTGAACCAATTCCAAAACCAGGTGTGCCTGAATCATTCCGAGTATTAGTGAAAGAATTACAATCACTTGGTTTAGACATGCGTGTCTTGGACATTGAGGAAGCTGAGATTGAGTTACGCGATATGGACGATGACGATGATGATTTAATCACCGTTGACGCACTAACCAAATTTGCGGAACAACAATCAGCGAAACAGCTGGAAAAAGAAGCAGAATCAGTCGTGAAAGAAGAAGCACAAGACGTTGTTCAAGAAATTGAAACAGCCGAAGACAGAGACTAATTTGTCGCTACCACTCTGATGAGTTGATTCAACTGCGACTTTGTTGCAACTGCGCAAGCCATTACTTGTTCCAAGTGTCGTCAGACCTTCTTTCAAGTGATGCTTGCCATTTGCTAACAAGTTGCTGACTCAGCTTCTCTAAATAAGGAAATGGAGGGAATTCCTTTTGATCGATGTAAATAAATTCGAAAGTATGCAAATAGGGCTTGCTTCACCAGAAAAGATCAGAAGCTGGTCTTATGGGGAAGTTAAAAAACCCGAAACAATTAACTACCGTACATTAAAACCCGAACGTGAAGGGTTATTCTGTGAACGCATTTTTGGTCCAACCAAAGACTGGGAATGTGCTTGTGGTAAATATAAACGTATCCGTTATAAAGGTATTGTCTGTGACCGTTGTGGCGTTGAAGTCACTCGTTCAAAAGTACGTCGTGAACGTATGGGACATATTGAATTAGCCGCACCAGTTTCACATATCTGGTACTTTAAAGGAATTCCATCTCGGATGGGTCTTGTTTTAGACATGAGCCCTCGTGCATTGGAAGAAGTCATTTATTTTGCTTCATACGTTGTCATCGAACCAGGTGACACAACATTAGAGAAAAAACAATTGTTAACGGAACGCGAATATCGTGAAAAACGTGAACAATATGGCCAAGCCTTCAAAGCTGCTATGGGTGCCGAAGCCGTGAAACAATTATTAGATAACGTCGATTTAGATGGCGAAGTTGCGCAATTAAAAGAAGAATTGAAAACAGCTTCTGGTCAAAAACGGACACGTGCCATCCGTCGTTTAGACATCTTAGAAGCCTTCCGTGCCTCTGGTAACCAACCAAGCTGGATGGTAATGGATGTTATCCCAGTTATTCCACCAGATTTACGTCCGATGGTTCAATTGGAAGGTGGTCGTTTTGCAACAAGTGACTTAAACGACTTATACCGCCGTGTTATCAACCGTAACAACCGTCTAAAACGTTTATTAGACTTAAATGCGCCAAGCATCATTGTTCAAAACGAAAAACGGATGTTACAAGAAGCGGTCGATGCTTTAATCGATAATGGTCGTCGTGGCCGTCCAGTTACTGGACCAGGTAACCGTCCATTGAAATCTCTTTCTCACATGTTGAAAGGGAAACAAGGTCGTTTCCGTCAAAACTTACTAGGTAAACGTGTTGACTATTCTGGTCGTTCCGTAATCGTCGTTGGTCCGTTCTTAAAAATGTACCAATGTGGTTTACCAAAAGAAATGGCGATTGAATTATTCAAACCATTTGTAATGCGTGAATTAGTACAACGTGAAATTGCGACAAACATTAAAAATGCGAAACGTAAAATCGAACGTGGCGAAGATGAAGTTTGGGATATCTTAGAAGAAGTTATCCAAGAACACCCAGTTTTACTTAACCGGGCACCTACGTTGCATAGATTAGGGATCCAAGCTTTCGAACCTGTTCTTGTTGAAGGTCGTGCGATTCGTCTTCACCCATTAGTGTGTGAAGCCTACAATGCCGATTTCGATGGAGACCAAATGGCGGTTCACGTGCCTCTAAACGAAGAAGCACAAGCAGAAGCTCGTATGTTAATGCTTGCTGCCCAAAATATCTTGAACCCGAAAGATGGTAAACCAGTTGTTACACCATCTCAAGATATGGTCTTAGGTAACTACTACCTAACAATGGAAGAAGAAGGCCGTGAAGGGGAAGGCATGATCTTCCGCGACATGAACGAAGCTGTTTTAGCATGGCAAAATGGCTACGTGCATTTACACTCACGGATTGGGGTTCAAACAACACTTTTAGGTGACAAACCATTTACTGATTGGCAAAAAGAACGAATCTTAATTACCACAGTTGGTAAGATCATCTTTAACGAAATCATGCCTGTTGAGTTCCCTTACTTGAACGAACCAACAGACTATAACTTAACTGTTCAAACACCAGATAAATACTTCGTAGAAGCTGGTACAGACATTCCTGCACACATTAAAGAGCAAGAATTAGTTTTACCATTCAAGAAGAAAAATCTTGGAAATATCATTGCTGAAGTCTTCAAGAGATTCCACATTACGGAAACCTCTAAAATGCTTGACCGCATGAAAGACTTAGGTTACAAACACTCAACTTATGCTGGGATGACGGTAGGGATTGCCGATATCATGGTTCTTCATGAAAAACAAGCAATCATTGATGCTGCCCACAAACAAGTTGAAACAATTACTAAACAATTCCGTCGTGGTTTAATTACTGATGACGAACGTTATGAACGTGTAATCGGCGTTTGGAACGGTGCCAAAGACGAAATCCAACAAAAACTGATCGAAAGTATGGAAGCTCGTAACCCAATCTTCATGATGTCTGACTCTGGAGCCCGTGGTAACATCTCCAACTTTACACAGTTAGCTGGTATGCGTGGTTTGATGGCCGCTCCGAATGGACGAATCATGGAATTACCAATCATCTCAAACTTCCGTGAAGGACTTTCTGTCTTAGAAATGTTTATCTCAACTCACGGGGCTCGTAAAGGGATGACCGATACTGCCTTGAAGACAGCCGATTCAGGTTACTTAACACGTCGTTTAGTTGACGTTGCCCAAGACGTAATCATTCGTGAAGACGACTGTGGCACTGACCGTGGTCTTGAAATCGAAGCAATTCGTGAAGGTAATGAAATTATCGAACCATTAGACGAACGTCTATTAGGTCGTTATACACGTAAATCAGTTGTTCACCCAGAAACTGGTGCAATCATCATTGGTGCGGATCAATTAATCACTGAAGATCTTGCCAGAGAAATCGTGGACGCTGGTATTGAAAAAGTAACCATCCGTTCTGTCTTTACATGTAACACAAAACATGGTGTATGTAAGCACTGTTACGGACGTAACCTTGCAACTGGTTCTGACGTTGAAGTCGGAGAAGCAGTTGGTACAATCGCCGCTCAATCAATCGGGGAACCTGGTACACAGTTAACTATGCGTACGTTCCATACCGGTGGGGTTGCCGGTGACGATATCACTCAAGGTTTACCTCGTATCCAAGAAATCTTTGAAGCACGTAATCCGAAAGGGCAAGCAGTGATTACAGAAGTAACCGGTGAAGTTATCGATATTTCTGAAGATCCTGCCACACGTCAAAAAGAAGTAACCATCAAAGGAAAAACAGATACACGTACCTATACTGTCCCTTACACTGCACGTATGAAAGTTGCTGAAGGCGACATCATCCACCGTGGTGCACCGTTGACAGAAGGTTCAATTGATCCAAAACAATTATTACAAGTTCGTGATGTTTTATCTGTTGAAAACTACCTATTACGTGAAGTACAACGTGTTTACCGTATGCAAGGGGTAGAAATCGGCGACAAACATATCGAAGTAATGGTTCGTCAAATGTTACGTAAAATCCGCGTAATGGATCCAGGTGACACTGAAATCCTTCCAGGAACATTAATGGACATCGCAGAATTTAAAGACCGTAACTACGACACATTAGTTGCTGGTGGCGTCCCTGCTACTAGTCGTCCAGTCTTACTTGGTATTACCAAAGCGTCATTGGAAACAAACAGCTTCTTATCTGCTGCATCCTTCCAAGAAACAACACGCGTGTTAACAGATGCTGCTATCCGTGGCAAAAAAGATCCATTACTTGGATTGAAAGAAAATGTTATCATTGGTAAAATCATCCCAGCTGGTACTGGTATGGCTCGTTACCGTAACATGGAACCAAAAGAAGTTGGCGTAGCTAGCGAAAACGTTTATAGTATTTCAGACATTGAAGCACAAATGGCTGCTGAAGATGCGATGAAAAACATCAATAAATAAACCCTAAAAAGCCGTAAGGAGCATGCTCCTTACGGCTTTTTTTATTTGCTATAACCAACTGATTGTGAGTAAACCCAAACTTAAAAAGGGGACAAAAGGAAGTGTCTGTTCAACTGGATACCCCAAAAATTTACAGCTGTAGCCATAGATTAGGCCATAACTACTGGCAAAAAATAGTAGCATCAGCAACTGAGGTACCTGTAAAAAACAGCCCCACAAACCCAGTAACAAAAGATCCCCTCGCCCCATGGCCTCCGGAAAATAGTGTAAGACGGCTTGGAAAAAACAAAAACAAAAAAGACCAGTCAGTAAGTAAAACGAATGCTGACCCGCCATTTTCAGCAAGCAAAGCACAAAAAAACTAGGATAAAGAATCTTCGGTTCAACCACTAAATACCAGTAATCAATCAAGGATAATGTGAAAGCACTCGTCAGCCACCACCAGAGAATCAAAGCATCAATCGTCAGGCCAGCTGAAAAACAGCTTGCGGTTAACCCGCCCATGACAAGTTCTGCTAAAAGATAACTCTTAGCTACTGGCTGTTGACACTTTCGACAACGAAAGCGCTGCAGCAAAATCGAAACAACTGGAATTAATTCATAGAGTTGTAGAGGCTGGTGGCAACCTTGACAGTGGGAAGGGGGCCACCACAAAGAACGCCCTATTGGTAAGCGCTCCGCCACTAAGCATAAAAAAGAACCGAAACAGGCACCAATCAAAAAGAGACTCAAGAAAAACATAGGTTACCTCCTTAAAAATAAACTACGCTTTTTTTAAACTTTTTCGTTTGACTAGACAAATCTTTTTTTGTTAGGAATAATAAAAGAAACAAGAAATGAGGGAATCAAATGGAAAAATTAGCGATTGGTGTCGACGTTGGCACCACGCAAGCCAAAGCAGTGGCTTTTCAACCCAATGGCACGGTCGTAGCTTCTAGCTATGTGCGTTATCCATTAATTCAAGAGACTGAAGGAATGGCGGAGCAAGACCCAGAAACGCTGTTCCAAGCTGTGGTGAACTGTATTCGAACCGTCACACAGCAAGTGAAGAATCAACCAATTGGGCTCATTTCTTTTGCTTCAGCGATGCATGGCTTAATTGCCATGGATGCGCAAGGACGCCCATTGACCCAAGTGATTACTTGGGCTGACACACGAGCATCTGATTATGCAGAAGCGTTAAAAGAAACGCCAGCGGCCCAATTGTTTTATCAATTGACAGGCATGCCAGTTCATCCAATGGCGCCTTTGTACAAGATTCGCTGGCTGCAGGAAAATCAGCCAGCCGTTGCGCAGAGCGCGGCCAAGTTTATTGGGATTAAGGACTACATTTTTTACCGTTTCTTTGGCGAATACTGGACAGATTATAGTAGTGCTTCGGGGATGGGTTTATTTAATATTCACACGCGGCAATGGGAATCGTCGATTTTAGCGTATTTATCTATTGAGGAGGAACAGTTGCCAAAAGTTGCCCCGTCAACGTTCATTTTTCCAGCGTTAGCGCCTTCTTGGCAAGAGATGCTTGGTGTTGAGGAGGAAACGGTTTTAGTTCTTGGTGGCGCGGATGGTCCATTGTCTAATTTAGGTTTGGGAGCGCTAGGAATGGGTGTAGCGACTTTGACCGTTGGTACGAGCGGCGCACTTCGGTATATTGTCGAAGAACCTTTTTTGCATCCGCAAGGTGAAACGTTTTGTTTTGCTCTAGATGAACAGCACTGGGTGATTGGTGGTGCAAGTAGTAATGGTGCAGTTGCGTTAGATTGGGCGAGCCAAACGATTTTTGCAGAAGAACGTCAGCAAGCTATCCAAAACGGGACCAATCTCTATGACCCAATTATGGCCCAAATTGCAACCGTGCCAGCCGGTGCAAATGGCTTACTGTTTCATCCTTATTTGCTTGGTGAACGAGCACCGCTGTGGAATGCAGAGGCGAGCGCAAGTTTTATTGGCTTGCGCAAAAATCACCATGCCGGACATTTAGCTCGAGCGGTGGTGGAAGGAATCTGTTTCAATTTAAAAACTATTTTAGAGGATTTGAAACAACTCGGTGGACCCGTTCAGGAGATTCGGGCGACAGGCGGCTTTGCTGATTCCCCTGTGTTCCGTCAAATCATGGCTGATGTGCTGGGAGAAACGTTATCGTTCACTGATAGTACCGAAGCTTCGGCATTAGGCGCTGTTTTGCTAGGTTGGCAAGGCTTAGGGCAATTACCAAATTTGCAAGCAGCGGCGCAACAGGTGCTGATTCATGAAACGGTCACGCCACGAGCGGATCAATTGTTAGTTTATCAAGAACTGTATCCTGTTTTTCAAGAAACCCAACAAGTTTTAGCACAAAGTTATCAAAAATTAGCAGAATTCCGCAAATAATTGATAGTAAATAGCTTTGACAAATGGCTGAGAAGTTGCTTAACTAGAAGAGAGACGAAGACTTGAGGAAATGAGGATGAGGAATGAAGAAACAGCTACTACCACTATTTCTGTTATTCATTGGGGCGTTAGCAAGCTGCAGTGCACAGTCTCGTTCCGGCGAAAAAGCAGCGCAACAGTTGGTAGATTACTTTATTTACCAAGAAAAGCCAGAGACATTCTCTCAAACTTTTCGTGAACCGAAAGTCTTAGCGGAGCATTTGCAGACGAGCCGTCAACAGTTCCAGAAGCAATTTTTCAATAGCTTAAAAGAAATGAACGCTGAAGTCACCGAAACTGAAGCCCAGAAGCTTAGCGCAGAATTACTGGCTCAAGTGAAGAAAAAAGCGTCATATCAACTAGTAGCCACGAAAGAATTGAATGGGCAAGCGACAATCACTTTTCAGATTAAGGGCTTAGATTTTGTGACGGCGATTGAAGATACAACCACTGCTCTTCTTCAGCAAACGCAACAGGCGACACAAGCGCTAGACATGCAGCACACGTTAGCCGTTTTAAAAAAAGAAATCCAACAAATCAATGTCAGCCATGAGCCAGTTGAACTGCCATTAACGGTTAAGCAAGTAGAAGGACAATGGTACTTGCCGGCAGCGGAGCAACTGAGACTGAATCAGTTTTTTTTAGCTTTCGTCACAGGAAAAGAAGATACTGACCAGTTGACAGAGGCACTCGACACGATCCTCACTCAAGCGGAACAAAAAGTCGTCACTGCGGATGAAAAAACAGCGATTTCAGGAAATTAATTAGATTCTTAATTGTAATTATTATAATTTGATAATAATTTTAAAAAAGAAAGGTTTTCAGTGTACTTTTTTCACAATTCATATTACACTAAGAGTGTAGAAATAATATTTAGGAGGATGACAAAGAATGAAATTTGAAAAAACAAAAGAAATTTTGAACCAACTCGTTGCAGATTTAAGCCAATTTTCCGTGGTAATTCATCAAACACATTGGTATATGCGTGGACCTGAATTTTTAACACTTCACCCACAAATGGATGAATACATGGATCAAATCAATGAGCAATTAGATGTTGTTTCAGAACGTTTAATCACATTGGACGGCTCTCCATTCTCAACATTGCGTGAATTCGCAGAAAATACAAAAATTGAAGATGAAATTGGTAACTGGGACCGCACCATTCCAGAACGTATGGAAAAATTAGTAGCAGGCTACCGTTACTTAGCAGACCTTTACGCAAAAGGAATCGAAGTTTCTGGTGAAGAAGGCGACGACTGCACACAAGACATTTTCATCGCAAACAAAACAGACATCGAAAAAAATATTTGGATGTTACAAGCCAAACTTGGCAAAGCGCCTGGTATTGACGCATAATTTAAAACAACTCCCAAAGCCGCTGACGTTGACGTTGGCGGCTTTTTTCTGTTTAAAAGGCACAAAAAAATAAGTGAAAATCTATTTTCTGAAAGCGCAGAAAAACATTGACTTTATCAGTGATTGAAGGTAAAATATTAAATGGTATTGTTTGCCCCACAATGAGCCCCGGAAACTCAAGTGTATGTCAAACATCGAAAACAAAATTGGAGGAAAGAAACGTGCGTACAACATATATGGCCAAAGCTGGCGAAGTAGAACGTAAATGGTACGTAGTAGATGCAACAGATGTTCCTTTAGGACGTCTATCAGCAGTTGTTGCTTCTGTACTACGTGGTAAAAATAAACCAACATTCACACCACATGTGGATACTGGAGATTTCGTAATCGTAATTAACGCTGATAAAGTAAAATTAACAGGTAAAAAAGCTACAGACAAAATTTACTACCGTCACTCAATGTATCCTGGAGGATTAAAATCAGTGACAGCTGGTGAATTACGCGACAAAAACTCTCGCCGTCTTATCGAAACTTCTGTAAAAGGTATGCTACCTAAAAACACTTTAGGACGTAAACAATTTACTAAATTGAACGTATACGGTGGAGCTGAGCATCCACATGCTGCACAACAACCAGAAGTATTAGATATCACGAACTTAATTTAAGGAGGGAAATTCATTGGCACAAGTACAATATAGCGGCACAGGCCGTCGTAAAAATGCAGTTGCCCGCGTACGCTTAGTACCAGGTACTGGTAAAATTACTGTAAACAAAAAAGACGTAGAAGAATATATTCCACATGCTGACTTGCGTGAAGTTATCAACCAACCATTTGGCGTAACTGAAACAAAAGGCGCTTACGATGTAATCGTAAACGTAAACGGTGGTGGCTATGCTGGACAATCAGGAGCTATCCGTCACGGAATCGCTCGTGCATTGTTACAAGTAGATCCTGACTTCCGTTCTGCTTTAAAACGCGCTGGGTTACTTACTCGTGACGCACGTATGGTTGAACGTAAAAAACCAGGTCTTAAAAAAGCTCGTAAAGCTTCACAGTTCTCAAAACGTTAATATTACTTATATATCAACGTTCAAGGCGTTTCACAATTTAATTTGTGAAACGTCTTTTTTCATTGTTGACACTGTTATTGGTACTATTCAGGGCAGTACCATTTTGAGTTAGTTTACGATAAACAATTTTACCAACGGACATTTCTATGACTTACATAACTGTCTAGCTAAAGTTGTTCCAGTGTGCCATTTATGAGGTATTGAATGTGCTAGGTATTTGTGTCTACGTTCAATCGAGTTTATTCGATAATTTAGATAATCGGTATGAATCGGTTGATTTTTCCATTCAAGTAATAATTTTTTCAGCTCAAAGGAATATGTAAAATTGTCGTCTTGCTTCCCTAGGCGTTTTCTTCTTTATCAAACTTATATAATGCTTTACCAGTATTTATGAACAATGATAAACTACTCCTGTAATTGTTTAAATGATAAATACAAATCTTCTTTTTTCAAGCTTGCTTTAATTGGTTCTTTTTAGTAGACTTAATACGTTTTATGGGCTTTTCAAGCTTGTTCCACTCAATGTATCCTAATTCCTTAGCCCGGTCAAAAGTCGAATTTACATAACTTCTTATGCTTTTCAAGTTTGCATTCCCAGAAGCTCTTCTTGTCATAACTCACAAAATAAATGTTTTGTTTTGATTAAGATAGTTCAATATGTACTTACAAAATTGTTGGTAGAATAGGAAGTTGGAAAACGTCCTTAGTATTCTCGACAGTAACTGGAGTTGGTGGATTTGTATTTTTAGAAGGAGGATTTGAAACATAAGTATCTAACTACACACACTTGTAAAAATTCTTGTCGAGAAATTCACTACCAAGCTTAATTTACTTTTACGCAGTTCCTTTGTTTTGAACGTTTTAGTGTATAGATTTGCCCCCCAAGAGCTCTTTGATACCTTGAGGGTAATAAAGCTATAATCGATATGTATTGCTTTTTTGTTTTTTGTAATTGCCATAGTATTTATATCCGAAAATGCGAGTAGAAACCAAATGTTATGCCTAGATTATAACGTCTCTAAGATAGTTGTTTGGCTAGTTCTTACAACCAATTATTGATTGCAATTCTATTAGGGCGAATCGTACCGTTCTTTTTGATTTTGGGCAAACCAACACGAACCCATAGGATAGGTGTGTTATTTGAGGCTTGAATATAGTCGCAGACCTGCTTCTTATTCATGCATTGACGAGGTAATTTATATGTGATTTTATTTTTTTCGATTTCGTAGGAAATGAAAAGCAACTACAAAAACTAAAATATTTGATTTGTAGTTGCTCTTGGATATTATTTATTTTCTAGCATTTGGCGAAACATTTCATTTTCAACTTTTGAGTAATTGTTTGACCAAATAGAAGCATTTTTTCCTGCATCTTGAGGGTTATTACGAGAACTTTCAAACGTATTTTTAATCAAACTAGCTCCAATTTTATTCCACATTTGTATAGGATCAATTCTCCAATTCAAATTTTGACTTTCTTTTTGTACAAGTACACGAAATGCTCCAAAAACAGGAAGTATATATCCGGATGCTACTTTATAATCTGTATCATTTTCTAGAAAAAGTGTTTTTAATGGTTTTTTTCCATCTTTCTTTTTTTCAATGCCTCGCAAGGCACCAAATTTTCCTGAAGGATTGTATTCTAAATATTTATTTTTGAAATCTAGCTCTATATAGTCGTATAACCGAACTAAATCTGGCAATAGAGATGATAAGTTATTGTAATAATTTG
>OFLL01000075.1_pt1 | contig 56636 bp, 60 predicted proteins | sample 1540861 | NCBI WGS metagenome assembly OFLL01 (sample SAMEA4413039, study PRJEB24355) | metagenome | biome: human; feature: gut; material: faeces | place: United Kingdom | collected 2010 | reverse complement strand
TGGGAGCCGCGCTGGCCGCGTATCATTCGCGAAGCCGGCCTGCCTGGAAAGCCGATGCCCCCGTTATCTACCGCTGCAGATTGGCCATCACCACCGGTGATTGAACCAGACGCCGACGTATATGGTGATTACATGAATAAGCACAAGAGCGATACAGGTAAGAATATTGACTTTGAATCGTTAAAGTGCAAGGACTCGAAATGATTCACTCTGCGGAAGAATTCGTTGCACTACGAGATAGTTCTCTCAAGGATGAATGTGATCGAGCTGCGACCGATGAAGCTCCTGTTTCAGTGTGGAAAGATGTTATCGATAAATTTCCGGAATATAGGAAATGGGTTGCTCATAACAAGACAGTATCACTCGAAATATTGACGTTGCTTTATCAATTTGAACCTGATGTCCGGCGATTTATTTCTGTAAAGAGGAAATTGTCTGATGAGTTATTTGAGCTTCTATCAAAGGATCTCGACGCAGTTGTTCGGCAAGGTATCGCCTCGAATAGAAAGGCTCCTATTTCGATAATTAGGAAGCTTATGCAAGATGAGGATAAAGATGTTTCTAGAGTTGCCAAATACAACTTTGAGAACCGATAGGTGTTGAATGAGGGGGGAGCTTACGCAGCCGCCTTGCACCGTCCATCGTAGATACCCGGCCGCTGGATATAGCTCTTGTGAGCAGGGATCAACGATCGGTGCTTGGGACGGCAGCACATTATCCTTTCGATCAATGAGTGAGAAACATGAATCCAATCCTTAACTATTTGGACAACGGAAAATTCCTGTCGTCTTTGTACGGAGACGTTCTTAGTTTCTGCGGCGTGGACTTACAGGAAATTAAGCTTGGATGGGATGGTCCAATCGCACGATTTGTTCTCTGTCTGAAGGACTTTCCTACGTCCCCTCCTGAAAAGTGGAGGGGGCTAAACACGGTTCAGGTTGAGTTATCTCTGTTTCCCCTATATGAGGTAAATATGACATCATTTGGTCGCGGTAATAGGTGCAACCTAGATATAGAGCGCACCGAAAATGGAGTTCTGACGGTAACGCTGTCGGGAGAGTCCACCGCGTTGTTTAAGACCATGTCAGTAAGCGTTGACAGGGTGTCAGCCCTTCTCCGAGATAGCTAATGTCTATGCATATGCGCCGAATCCGTTTGGCTGGAGCGATCCGCTTGGTTTAAGCGTGACAACTCCGCCGACAATCAGCGCGGCGGATATAACGCATAAAACGCGCACTGAGATTCGAGATCTCATGAATTAAAGGGGATTCGTCGTGGCGAAGCAAGATGCTTCTGGTGCGCCGATAAAATGGAAATGTCCGTGTACAAGGAAATAACGTCTCCGACTGGACCGTGGTCATATAGATCAGACAACAGAATTGCCCTACAACGATCCCAAAGCCGATGTTGACCATGTGCATGCATATGACTCAACGGGGAAGGTGAAAGTTGTTTCGCCAGACGATGGCAATCCTCATTTCCCAACTACAGGTGAATAGCCATGCACGACGGAAAAGAGAAAGATTACTTTGAATTAAGCGATGGAGCACTTCGGATATGGATCGAGCAAGAGTCATCCATTCATATCAAAGCAGTGACAAAAGAAGGTGATCCAGTCGAATTGTCTGAGTGGGAGGCACTGAAGATAGCAGACGTGTTGAAGAACTTCGCAAGTCGAGTCTAGTTATAAAAGGGGCCGCGATTACTGCCCTTCGTTCTTTTACTTGGCGGTAATGGTCAGGCGTCTGGTATCTGCACCTGAGCAAGCCATACCTTGCGCAGTTCGTCATTGGCGGCCTTGCGCTCGATGACAAACGCCTCGCGCCCGCACTTTCTGGCGGGATAGTCGTATTCAGGGGTGACGGTGAGGCATTGCCGGATGTAGTCAACCGAGACATTGACGCGCTGCCCGGTGCTGAAGAGATGGCCTGCGCCTAACCACCTTTCGATGTGTTCCCAAGGCATGAAAGGCTGCTGCGGGCGCGGTGGTATATCCAGCGTATAGCCATGGGGCGTATCGCGCAGCGTGACGGTCATGCTGCGTGAGCGTTCCGCTCTGGATGGACGTGCTTTATGATTGGCATCAGCCATGGTCAGTTCCTCCGTTGTACTGGTCGTGGTCATCCTGCGACACGCTGCGCGTGGCCTTGACGGGTGACACCGATGCGGAAGGCTACCTGCTGCTGGGGCGCAGACTCTCGACGCACTACCAGGCACGCCGCGAGGCGGGGCCGCACTGGAACAGCAGCGAGCGCGTGAAGCGCAACCGCGAACTGCAGTGCGGCTTCACGCTGTACGGCTGCGATGGCGACACGCTGGCGTGGGGTGTGGTGAAGGAAGCGATACGGAAAGCATCAGAGGGACGAGCTGAGCTGCGCACACCGATCAGGTTCCAGGTGGCCATGAGACCGGGCTGCATTACAACCGCTACCGGTATTACGATCCGGAGGTGGGGAGGTTTGTTGGCAAGGATCCTATCGGGTATGCGGGTGGGCTGAATGTCTATCAATACGCGCCCAATCCGGTTAGCTGGGTTGATCCGCTTGGGTTAGCTACGGTTTCCAATGCGCCGGACTTTGATACCGCTAGACGAGAAGCTTTTGAACGTGCGGGAATGACTAATCCCGAGAACGTATCGTTCTCAAAAATGGATCCTGTTACAGGCACCGTTGTTGAATTCAAGGGGACAGGCGGAGCCAAGGTTGCTTATGACGCGCCCCACGCAGATATGAACTCAGCGCAAGGTCACGACAAACCCCATGTTGGATGGCAGTCTGCCGGAAAACGGGGGTGCGGATGCCAGCGAGGCAACATTACTTATGAGGGGATGCAACATCCTCATAGGCCAGACCAGAAACTTTGATGGGGCATCAGATAATGGAAAAACTAGATGCTGACGATTTCAAGATTGAGCTATCCGCAGCGCTGAAGAAATGCGGGTTGAGTGATCAGCAGCCAAGCAATAGAACGGTGTTGCTGGGAAAAATTCAAGAGGCGTTTGTTGTTGGAAATCCGCGTGCTTGGTGGACAAGCTTTAAGGCAAAGCCTTCTGTATTGCAATGCGAGGATGACAGCGCATATTTGCGTCTTGTTGAAGTGGCTCCTCCGTCGGCAAGAAATGTGTGGTTCGTAGTGGACGAAAGCAATGAGGAGAAATTTATCTTTGATGTTCCAATCCATGCGATTGCTGAAATTGTCAAAGAATGCCGGTACTTCGAGTATTACGTCGTCTCACCAGACTTCTCATGGTTGCTCGCGGAAAATGACCATGGAGACTTGTTGTTTGTGACTAACGCAGGACATCAATAAGAACGAAGGGCAGCAAATGCGGCCCTCGGTTCTTCTAAACGGAGTTCCGTTACGACGCGCTCGGCCAGCTTGTCGCGCAGACGAATTTCGACGGCAGCACGGCGCATTACACATGGAACGGGGCGGGCCAGCTCATCGGTTCGCGCGAGGGCGACATCGAGACGCAGTACGTGCGTGATCCGCTCGGACGCCTGACAGAACGCACGGTGCAGGGCGCAAAAGACTCGGGGGTGCGCAAGGTCGCCGAGCATTTCCATTACGATGCGCGCGGACGCCTCGAGACGGCTGAGACCGGGAAAAGCCGTGTGCGACTGCATTACGACGAGGCGGGCAACCTCGTGGCTGAAGAGCAGCGCGTCGGTGCCGATTTCGGCTTGGACTACCTGACAGTTACGCGGCACGAATACGATGCGCTCGGCAATCGCACACGCACGGTGCTGCCCAACACGCGCACCGTCGACTGGCTGCGCTATGGCTCGGAGCACGTGCATGGCGTGCTGCTCGACGGTGCGCCGCTGGTGGACTTCGAGCGCGACCGGCTACATCGCGAGACGGGCCGCACGCATGCGGCTTTCAGCCAGGCGCGCGAATATGATCCGATGGGGCGCCTGGCGCGGTTCACGGTGAAACAGATGGGCGCGGCCAGCCCGCATTAGCGCATTGCCGAGCGGCGGCTGCATTACAGCGCGCGCGTATCGACGACCACGCGCGCGGTGCGACGGATTACACCTATGATCCGGTCGGGCGGCTGCTGAAGTCCGTGACGCCGGACCTGACCGAAGTCTTTGCGTTCGACCGGGCAGGCAATCCGGTCGACCCGGAGAAGGTACCGCCGAGGCCGGAGGTCGAGACGCCGGAAGAACAGGCGTCGCGTGCCGCGCGGGAGCATGCCGAGGACGCCGCATGGCTGCGGGCAAATCCTGGCGAGAAATATCCACCGCTGCGTTACGACAGGCGGGGCGTGGAGGACAGGCGCAGGCTGAACGAATGGGAGGCGTCGCTGCCGAAGTGCATCGGCAACGTGCTGAAGGAGCTGAACCGCACGCACTATGCACACGATGCGCATGGCAACCTCGTGTGGCGGGTCGATCCGGACGGCACGACGTGGCTGTACGGGTATGACGCAGCGAACCGGCTGATCGAAGCGAAACGCTATGCGAAGCCGCCGGAGGCGGATGAGCTGGCGCGTAGGGAACCGGTGGCGGGTGGTGGTACGCGGTTCGTCGATGGGAGTGTGCGGCCGCTGCTGGAAGTGAGTTTTGCGTACGATGCGTTTGGGCGACGCACGAAGAAGAAGGTAACGCGACCCGATGGAGAGATCGAGCGCACGTTCTTCACGTGGGACGGCGATGTGCTGCTGATGGAGGAGCGCTTCCGGCTGCCGGTGAAGCACGAGCATGTGTATCGGCAGAAGGTTTCTGCGACTGCAAGCTCTGAGAAACGTGGGCGAAGCTGGATGATGGACGAGGTGCGGGCTGGGTCGACAAAAAAGACAATGTACGGGTGCCAACCGGGTTAGGATCTGATGCGCATGGCGACCCCCATTGGGATGTTCAGATTGCCTGGAGGAAAATATGTGAATGTCTATCCCGGAGGAAAAAGACGCTGACACATGGATATCAAGATCCCCTTGGTTCGCTTTTTTTCGAAGGGCGACGAGCATCGGTTCTTTGATGCTCTAGACGATATTGCAGCAATAAAAGGCTATGCTGGCTCAGGCCGAGAACTGGTTCTGAAAATCGACCGGCGAATACTTGATGCTGTGATGCTTCGGGAGCTTATTGCTTTGTTATGCCGTTATGGTGTAGACCTTTCGCCACTATCTGTACTTGCAACCAGTAAGCGGTTCAAGTGGATCCAGGAGCCGCATTATTATTGGCATAGGCAGATGTTCGAAGAACAATAGCTGAAGGGTTGCTCGCGCGGCCCTTCGTTCATTTAGTCGGCGGTAATGGTCAGCCGTCCGTATTCGATGGTGATTCTCACGCGCTGCCCTGCTTCAAAGCCGGCATACTCGAGCCATCGTCCGGAGAGATCGAATTACTAATGCGGTTGAAGGTGCGCGGCGTGAGGACGTGTTCAACGCGCGCATGAAAGCGCAGCATCCGAATGCGACAATCCAGTGTCAGTGCTACTTGCGCAATGCGCGAGGCAAGTCAGTGAGAGACCCGGTTACGGGTGAACGGCGGCGGATCGATACGGCAGTAATTGAGAACGGGCAGGCGCAAACCTACGAAGTGACGAGCCCGACAGCCGATAAGGTTGGCCAGCTTGCCAAGGAAAACCGGATCTTAGGTATCGGCGGAACGTTTGTACGAAATAGAAGCACTGGTCAATTAGCACCCGTGAATGGTGCATCGGTTATCGAGAGAAATGAGTAATGCTAGACGACTACAAGATGTGGGATATAGACCAGTTACTGGGGTCATATATCAATGCTCCTGACATGGCTGCGTCGGTAAGGCAGAAGATGGAAAGCCTATTCTTGTTTCTTGAACGAAACTCGCTGCTGAAATGCAAGGTCAGTGACGGAAGCGGGAATATTGCGAGACGCTCACTCATGAGGAGTGAATTGACTGAGGAAGGAACCAAGCTCGCGAGCGGACCTAAGAACCCTGTACATCGATGGCTAGGAAGCAAAGCTTCGCAAAAAAACCCGCCGGACATGAAGCTGCTGGAGAAGGCACTGGCCGAGATTCGAGCCGGGAAGTAATGCAATGAGTGCTAGCTCATATGAACTGGCGGCGATACGGGTACGATTTGACGTCTGATCTACTCTGGTTAACTGTCGCGCGATGTCCGGGTGGCTTGCTATGCAAGGCTTGATGACAGGTTGGTCAATGAGCGACACCTCTACGACGAAGAATTTAACCATTAACGATGCGTAGACGGGACTGCACTATAACCGGCATCGGTACTATGATCCGGGCAGCGGCAGATTCATCCGCAAGGACCCTATCGGGTATGCGGGTGCACTGAATGTCTATGCTTATGCGCCTAACCCGATTAGCTGGGTTGATCCGCTGGGGTTGTCACCTCGTTGCCTTACGTCTAGGGTCGCGCGCCGGGAAGCGATGAGGCAGGCAGCCAACAGCCGATTAGTCAGTCACGAAATTCTTCTGGTTTGGAGTATCGATATGAGGTGCCACAAGCAGGAGGTGGAACGATACAGGCGACGGTTCAACAACAGACGATGGATGTTAGCCATAGCGAAGATCCTCACAGGGAAGCTGGCAAAGTAAAGTAAAGGTCGATCCGATTAGCGGTGAAACGCGGATGAACGATCACGGCCGCCCCCAAAACCATCCGTGCCCCCATCAGCACAATTGGCTCCCCAATCCGACGGGAGGAACACGACAGCACGGGCCCGCAGTCCCGATGGAGATGCCATGATGCAAATGCGCTCGTTTCCAATGAATCGGTCAGACGGCTCCAAGATCTCGCTCGAAGAACTACTGACAGTCGTTCCCGGTAGTCAATGGACTTGGTATGTGCTTGATTTTTACGGGATCGGTTGTACCCCAGGTGGCCAAACCATGGTCTCTTTTGAAGAAGAGGTACGTTCTTCAGAAAATGGTATCGCCATGACTTGGGCTGAGTTGAACGACTTTGCTCGTGCGTTGGATCAGACTATCGATTGTCAAATCGTTGCGGGCAGGCTTGAAAAGCCGGTTTCCCGCGACCGGGTGGAAAGGAAGGATTTTCGCGGATATGAGATGGTGCTCGATGGATTTGATAGTACTAAATGGGCTGTTTGGGCGCACGATGCGAGCGTATCTGATCGAGTCGTAAGAGTGGCTTCGAAATTGGGATAGAAAGATGCACAAATTACAAAAAGTTCGGGATTGCGCTCGTGTCGCGGTATCGCGTCATCGGGAAATCGTGTCTAGGGAAAAATTACTGATGTGAGGAAGGCGGAAGGCTGAGCGCCTTGCTGGAAAAGGGATTACGGCCGTCGGGATAGGCGTTTGCGTCTGGGGAAAAAGTCTATCAATACGCGCCCAATCCGGTAGGCTGGATCGACCCGTTAGGGCTCGCTCGTTGCCCTTGCGATCCGTGCTCAAAATACGACGTTGGCCAGTACGACGAGCTCAAGATGCGTTCCGCTTCTGGTGACAATCTGGACATTCACCACGCTATGCAAAAGCATCCGGCCGCACAGGTTGTTGCTGGATACGATCCCAAGACTGGTCCGGCCATAGCTGTTCCCGCCAGTGAACATGAACAAATTCCGACGCGTAAGGGCGTCTATACGGGAACGGCGAGAGATTTGTTAGCTAGCGACATCAGAGACCTGAGACAGCACACGGGTGCTTCTAACGGGTGCTTCTAACGAGTGCTTGCGACGACTCATCGCGCTCAACAAGGGAATGTACCCAAAGGCTTTTGAGAAATAGTATTCACGTGAAAGGGGCTTCAGTCATGAACACAGAGCAATTCGTTGCTGCGATCCGTACGCATGTGCAGGAGCAGGCGGCAAATGATCTTGTGAGAACTTTTACTGCCCCTCCGGGGAGGCGACCCCGTGATCTGCTGATCAAGGTTTCGGAGTGGCGTGCTCAATTGCCGAGCGATGAACAACGTCTCCTAGACGCGGTGATCGCGGAATCGGTGCGCGTTGCCTTGTTTGGTCTCTTTGCTGTAATCGACGGGTCAAGGGCCGTGGACGAAAATGTTGATCGGTTCATTATTACTGCTGTAGGTTACGACGGAGCTAAAACGGAGCTTAATGAAGATACCGCCGTCGACCTTCACAGTGAGTTTGCGCCTGATTGATGAGCGCATCCGAAGGGAGCAGTGAAGCAGCAGGGGCCGCGTTAGCGGCCCTTGTTGCTTCTAGACGCTGAACTCCGGAAGTCGGCAACGTGCACTTTCCGCGTTTCTCCCCCGCTCGGGGAGAAACGCGGCGTCGGCCGTTAGGATAGCGGCAACTAGAAAAGCCACCTCGCGGCGCGCGTCATCGTTGAGGTGCATTTGCTGGATTCCGGCGATCGCGTGTTGCTAACGAAGATGGTCTGGGCGCGCGCACCACGTACTATGTCTACGAGCCGGGCCGCTTTGTGCCGGTGGCGCAGGAAGCGATACGGAAAGAGCCGGGCAGCGCGCCCGTCACGAACCCGATCCGGTTTCAGGGGCAGTCTCATGATCATGAGACCGGGCTGCATTACAACCAGTATGCGTATGTGCCGAGCCCGGTTGGCTGGATCGATCCACTGAGATTAGCTCGAGCTGGGCAGTGGACCACTATTGGCAATGGTCGGATCAGAATTGACCCGCCACACGTGCCAAACACGAACCAGCAAGTTCATGCGCCTTGCCAATGCAGATCCAGAAAACAAGAGGTCGTTGTCAACAAAGACGGCGCTCAAAGTCATGGATCAAGCGGCGATGTTTCTGGTCTTACGCGAACAGAGAAAGACTGTTTGCGCGACAAAGGATTCGATTTATGACGGAACTTGGTGACTTGAGAATTTTGGGAACATTTGAGGGTAGTGATAAATCGCTAAAGCTAGACGAGATCTCGATTCTTGCGAAAGCGGAAGTTATCCGGGCTCTTGGTGTATTTTTGATTAATGCTGCTTACGAGATGGACGTTAATGAAGTTGAACATGTTCACCTTCAGGATTCGATAGCGAACTTCTCGTACGAAAATCACGTCGATGTGATCGTGAACAATCAAGAGAAAGTGAAGCCGAATTGAACTGACTGGAACAAAGGGCTACTGGCCGGCCCTTTGTACGTTTATTCGGAGGTACTGCTCTCCTTCATCGCGGCGTGGTGCGGTCCTGCACCAGCCGGCGGTGACGTACTGGCATCACCAACTGCGAACAATCGTAATCATGCAACGCTTTCTGTGATTACTGTAGAGCAAGCTGAGGGACTCATGCCCCCAACTGTGCGAAACACTAACGCCCGAAGGTAGAAACAATGAAAGAACAAAGACTCCGAGGGATCGAATCTCGCTGTAACGCAGCAAGTCCTGGACCATGGGTTTCTTATGTCGAAGGAAGGGATCATGAGAGCGGCTCAAACTTCATAATGACAGGCTCAGAAGAAGCCCGTGGCCCAGATATTGAGCTAAGTGGGGCATCAATAGCAGATCAAGATTTTATTGCCAACGCTCGGCAAGACATACCCGATCTTTTGCGTGAAATTCGTAGGCTTAAGATCAAATTGCGGGATGAAGGAGGGTAATTAAAATGACGAGTGCTGGGCGCGAATTATTTTAACGAGACATTCCTACGGTAGCGGCCACCTGCGCAAGCAGTACGCTGGCACTCACTACCAGCACGACCAGTACGACGCGCACGGCAACATGACCCAGCGTTGGTACAATTGCAAGGAGAGCCGCTTTACCTAGGACCTGTTCGATCGGCGCACCCACTACTGTCAACGCCAACGAAGCATGTCCCATGAAACGCAACCACGAGCTGCTGTGTCCGCCGAATATTTCAGCCAAACTAGGGCGTCGCGGAAGCGGTAGTTTTGGTCGCAAAATTCGAATATCCACGCTGAGTCTAAACCCATGGCACGAGGCAAGAGCAGGTCCGAGCGCAGGAAAGAGAGTTCCGAACAGATTCGCTAGCAGATCAGGCTGCATGCGGATGAAATCAATCGTCTACGCGCGCAGACCGTCGCCTATTGTGCGCCTGTGCGAGGACGTCAGCGATTGAGCCAGGACGAATTGCGGGAAGTCTGGCTGACCTACGATAGATGCTACGACGCGCTGGCCTTTCCCGGCGGATGGGAAGGCGCTACGTGCCGCCTGCTAGCCGGCGACCCCGAATGTATGGAGGCTGCCATCTGCTTCCTGGAGGTGCGGCCATATTTCTACCACTCTGGCTACATGTTCAATAGCCTCCTGCGCAAGGCCAAGCGTGCTCCGTTGGACCCGGAGCAACTGGAGCGGCTGGGCCGCGTACTCGACAAACTGGCTCAATGGAAACTCGTCAGGCTACGAAAGCAAGCGCGCGACTAATCGACGATTTCGAATGTGGGAACCGGTGATTTTTTTCTGGGCTCATGGAAAGGCCGAAACAGCCCTATCGCCCCAGATACACTGCCGTAATTTGCGCCCGCTCATGTCCCAGCTCGCGGCTGATTGCCTGGCGCGCCTGCGTATCTACAACGCGTTGCGCCGGCGTCAATGACCCCGCGCTGGCCACGCGGAATTTGGAGAATTACCCGACAACTCCCCTTCTAGAAAGCGGACTCGGAAATGAGGATAGACAGTGCAAAATATGTCAAAAACTAAGCAAGAAGCACTTCAACTGATGAGAGTACTCAACAAGATTGCAGCGATATTTGAACAGTTGAATACTGATAATTCTCGATTGCTAAAAGACGGATTTGAAACTGCTCGTGTCGAATGTGAACGTTATATAAATGGCGAAAAGATTGATTTCAAACCATCTGAATTGGTTGTTGGCTTTAGGCAAGCTATTCGCGAAACACCGTTTATGTTTCGCGATCAACCAGCTGAAATTCGCAAGGCACTCATGAATGAGTACATCAAAGCAGTCGAATCTGAGATTCCAGGATTCTTTGACAAAGAGTCCGAGAAAATGCAAAACATCATGAAACGAGGAAAGATAAGAAATCCAGACGAGTTCTACCTTGCCGAACTCTGCTTTGAACGGATGCTTGAAGCGAATCCCGACGGTGAGGACTCTGTTGCGTTGCGCCGAATTATGGACAACTTTGAATTTGGGAGTTGACCTTTCGCCAAGCCAACACGGTACTGCGCAAGGCTAGTCTAAAATCGCTTCCAGCCCCACAACCAACACTCAACGGCAGGAGCAACAATGACCAAGCTATTCATCGTCTTGGGCGACACCAGCAGCCACGGCAGCTCCGCGGAGACCTCGATACTATCGTTGTCTGCTTCTGGTGCCTATCTACTGTGGCTTCTACAGGTTTGATATCGAGGTTTCGTTACGGCCTGAAATCTGGGCTAGATTGCGGCACAGCTGATGGTACTGGCAATTCCATTAGTGTTGTAGTCGACGAAAGACCGGATCAAATAGATAGCTTAGTATTTACATGGCTGCGGTAAGGGCTTGGTATCTTTATTCGCATATTTTCCATTGGAATCAGGTAAATATCAACCAGGCTCAAGCTTCACATTAGTACTCGGCCAGAAATTACCAGCGGTAAATAAATCTATTTTGACACTGGCTCGCAATCCTAACTCGTTAATAAACCAAACCCCGAGATGATATTCACGCCTATTAAACAAGGTTGCATTGATAATCAATCATGACTCACCGAAGAATATATTACTCTCACCCTAAAATAAGCCAATCTGGGAATATCAACAACGAAAGTCAGACGTAAGTTGGACACTTTCGATGCCACACTTATACTATACGTGGCGATAAAATATGACGGAATTTCCATTTCTGAGTTGAAGTTCATGCGGCAGAAGTACCTGAGTGAGCACTAATTCATGTCTCGATAGTATGAACGATGCCAAATCAAGGCCTGTTACATAAACTATAATCAGAGTTGTCCTCACTACGCACTGCGATGGATGACTCCGTCTGCATTCGCGTAAAAACCTAACTGTTATCAGAATATGCAGCCAACCTGAAGACGTTAAGCCTGATTATGAATGGGTCATATTCGATGTAGAGCCAACATTACCATATTTCAATTCTATCGGGATACTGACAAAAAACCATGAGTAGACCGATTGGATTTTATTTAGAGGCAGCAAGAAAAAAAAGATAACTTTCATGACAGCGATAAGGGTATCATGCGATCTTGTCAAAATTAACAATAGTAATACTGTTGTGTAAAGGAGATGTAAATGGGAAAGCTAGTGATATTTATCATAAGCATCTTAGTTATAGTAGTAACATTCATAGTCACCATATACGGTTATACAATTCCAAAATACTTTCCATCATTTAAAACTTACTCTATTTTAACTTACACAACCATTACATCAGCCATTTTTTGTGGGTATATAATATATATCTCAATAGAAGCATGGCGATGGCCCATAGCGATAGTAGGATCATTTATTTTAGCGTGCCTAATTTATTTTATTTCTGTTTTTATTATTGTGAGTATCAGAGGGGCGTAGCTTAACACTTAAAAAACGCAGCACGAGGCTGACTGCAAGCACATACTACGGCTGAAGGCAGCGGACTACCTATTCAGGTAATGTCGCCCGAATAAGCTGACGCAACGGCGTACTGCAATGCGGCTGGGAAGGTGACACGCTGACGAAGATAGCCAACATAGCGGTCTGTTCCACGCCACATTTAATTGGAAAAAAGTGGGGGAAAACAGATGACCCAAGCCGATAAATTGGAAAAACTTGGCATCTACGAGCGATGAACGTCGTCATTATCATCATAGTCACAAGTATCGACAGACGCTCATGGAGGCTGAACTTCAGAATATGTCCATATTATGGCCACCCGTCCGATGGCTTTCTACAGCTTCTGCATGAACAAATAAACCATAGCGCCCGTCAGACAAACGCCTGCTTTCTCCTCCTTCTTGCCAAAATTCACCTAAGCTTATCTCAGCAATTTCCATCAAAGAGATAAGAAAAAATGAATGAACCACTGGATTTACTCGGCGTCGGCCTTGGCCCTTTCAACCTCAGCCTGGCGGCGTTGGCCTATGAAAGTGGTGCACTGAATTATGCCTTTCTCGATCGCAACGCCAGCTTCCGTTGGCATCCCGGCATGCTGCTCCCTTCCGCCTATATGCAGACCTATGTGTTGCAGGACCTGGTTACGGCGGTAACGCCTCGCAGCCAATTCTCCTTTATCAATTACCTGGTCGAGCAGAAAAAAATTTATCGTTTTCTGATTACCGAACAGCAAATTATCAGCCGTGAAGAGTTCTCCGACTATTTGAGCTGGGCCTGTAATAGATTAGAAGGGTTACAGTTTTCGCAGTCGGTTGAAAGCATCGATTTTGACGATGACAAACAGCTGTTCAAAGTACGCACCCGCGACCAAACCCTGTGGGCGAAGAATATCTGTCTGGGCACCGGCCACGACCCCTGGCTGCCTGAGGAGTTTTATCCGGCGCTGGGCGAAAACTGCCTGCATGCCGCCGAAATCGGCCTGCGTAATCCGGATCTGACCGGTAAGCGGGTGGCGGTGATTGGCGGCGGCCAAAGCGGTGCCGATATTTTTCTGAACGCGCTGCGGGGGCACTGGGGCGAACCGGCACAGCTCGACTGGATTTCCCGTCGGCCCAATTTTCAGCCGCTGGACGAGTCTGCCTTCACCAATGAATATTTCACCCCGGAGTACGTCGATTATTTTTATACGCTGCCGCAGGATATCCGCGAGCGCGAACTCAAGACTCAGAAACTGCCGGCCGACGGTATTAGCAACCATACGCTACGTACTTTGTACCGGGAGCTTTATATGCGTTTCGATGTGATGCATCAGCCGCGCAACGTGCGTCTTTTGCCGCATCGCACTCTGCTGGCGATCGAGCCGACAGGCAAAGGGTTCCAATTGCGAACCCGACACGGCCTTGAAAATCGCCAGGAAGGATTCAATGCCGATGTCGTCATTTTAGCAACCGGTTATCGCCCTTCACTCCCTGCCTATTTAAAACCCCTGTTGCCACGTATTCCTTTCGACGACCAACAACACTTGCCGTTACTGCCCGATTTTAACCTCGAATGGCAGGGGCCTGAGCAGAATCGCATTTATGCCGTGAATGCCGGTATCCACAGCCACGGCAGCGCGGAAGGCGGGCTCAGCCTGATGGCCTGGCGCTCAGCACGCATTCTGAATCATCTGCTCGGTAAACCCCATTTTGATCTGGCACCAAACGCCTCGCTGATCCAATGGTGGAGCGGCGCTGCCCCGAACGAGGATATTACTTAAACAGATAAATAGGATAAAACGCATACTGTTTTTTGATGATAAATCCTCGACTTATGCTTAATCTAACTCCCCTGCGTTTTCAGCGACCCCTCTGGTATGGAGTGAATAATGGCGTGTCATTTTGCCCGATGGATCCCCACGTCCACCGCACTGGATACCCGGAGGCTCTCCGCCGAGGTCGTTGCTGCTACCACCGCTTTTTCCATTAAACGCCGCCAACGCTTTCTGCAGGGGCGTATCCTGCTCGCCGAAATGATGTTTTATCTCTACGGCCTGCCGACATTGCCCCCCATCGCTACCACACCTACCGGCCGCCCCTGCTTTGTCGATAACCACCTGCCCGATTTCAGCCTGGCCTACGCCAGCGATACGGTAGGGGTTTTATTAAGCGATGAAGGCAAGGTGGGGCTGGATATTGAAGTCATGCGCGCCCGGGGCGGGCAACAGAAAAGGCTGCAAGACCAATTTCAAACGCCGGCAGAAAGTGCCTGGATCAGTGCGCAATACGATCGGCTGGAGGCAGAAACGCAGCTGTGGAGCATCCGTCAAAGCGTGTTGAAAATTTCCGGCCTGGGTAACAGCGGGCAATCGTCGCTGCTGCTGCACCCTTTTTCCGGCCACCTGCGATCCAGCATCACCCCCCAGGTTCAGGTGATGAGCGATGCCGACGAATATCTGAGCTGGGCTTGCGCGCGCGAACCCAGCCTGGAACGTCTGGTATGCTGGCAGTATGAAGCCAATAAAGGCCTGCAGAAAAACGGGGAGATCTCTCCACGAGCACCGGCCAGTTCCACCCGCTTTATCAAACTGACCAGCCTGGCACTTCACCGCTGACATCGGCCGCTTACCCTGCGACGAACCCCTGAGATAAAACTTTCTTTAACGCATAAATTCCTGCATAAAACTGTAAAGTCAGCTAAATATTCAGCAATCATCTATTCTCTCCTGCAGCTTTGCCCTACTATCTCCTGATGTTCTAAGCTGAATCTGTTCATTCGAAAGGGAGAATCACCATGTCAGACCAAGCATTAAAAATCGTTACCCTGCTCGGCAGCCTGCGTAAAGGCTCGTACAACGCCATGGTCGCCAATGCCCTGCCGGGCCTTGCGCCACAAGGCGTCACCATCGAAGCGCTTCCTTCAATCCGTGATATCCCGCTGTATGATGCCGATGTGCAACAGGAAGAAGGTTTCCCTGCAGCAGTGGAAGCGATCGCAGAGCAAATCCGTCAGGCGGACGGCGTTATCATCGTTACCCCGGAATATAACTACTCGGTGCCGGGCGGGTTAAAAAACGCCATCGACTGGCTGTCCCGTCTGCCGAACCAGCCGTTAGCCGGTAAACCCGTAGCCATTCAGACCAGCTCTATGGGGCCGATTGGCGGCGCGCGCTGCCAGTATCACCTGCGCCAGATCCTGGTGTTTCTCGATGCCATGGTGATGAACAAACCGGAATTTATGGGCGGCGTGATCCAGAATAAAGTGGATGCTCAGGCTGGGGAGTTGATTGATCAGGGCACGCTGGACTTCCTGACCGGCCAGTTGTCCGCATTCAGTGATTATATTCGCCGACTGAAGTAAGATTATTTTACAGACGCCTTCGGCAGAAAATTGACTGAAGGCGTCATTCTTATGAGAGATCACTTTATAACCCATTAAAATTAAAGTCATAAAATTATGTATTTTCTCATTTTAGCCATATTACTGGCTTTCATCACCAGACCATTATCAGCCGCAGAAATGCGTTATCCCGCCGGAGAAGAGCCGATCGAGCTGCCGGTACATAGCCCTTTGAATGCCCAATACCCGCGCACCGCCCAGGGCCAGGAAGACAAAAAGATCGCGGCCATGTCGCTGTACCTGACGCTGATGCGCGAAGACGGGCGGAACATATGGGCCCCCTATCAACTGGCGGCCTCTTCGGCGGAAAAGGGCCAAACCGAACTGGCGGAGCGCTATCTGCAGCTGAGTGCCGATCGCGGGTTGTGGTATTACTACAACCTGTTGGAGGACGACGCCTTCAATAGCATTCAGCACAGCAGGACCTATCAATCAATATTGGCGGTCACCAAAGCCCGCTACCTGCAACATGCGCATTGGTACGAAGGCAAAGCCAGCTACGCCATTCCTGAAGGCACACCGCCTGCCGGCGGCTGGCCAACGGTGGTGTACCTGCATACCTACGGCAAGAGCGCCGGTATCACACCCGAAGAGCGTTTGTTGTTTAGCGAGATGGGCGTGGCCTATGTTGAGATCAACGGTACCCAGATGCTGTCTGAGAACAGCTTCCGCTGGTCGAATTACAGTGACGAAAGCACCCAAAGCGCGATCCGGCGGGCTTTGCAACCGGCCGCAGAGCTAAAACTCAACCCGCAGCAGGTCTACCTCACCGCCCGTGGGCAAGGAGCGCTGCACGCGGCCAATCTGCTGGCCAAATATCCCCAGCTATATGCCGGCGCGATGCTGATCGCCCCCAATGGTGAGATCAAGCAGGCCCAGCAATCGCTGGCGACCAATAAGCGCTTGGTGGTGGCGTATTACGATCGGCAAAACTTCAGCGATCAGGCGCTGGCGATGCATTTCGCCAATTTGTTCAGTGAGAATAACCAGGTAGAAACGCTGCATTTTTCTCAGGGAGAGAACCCTGACGGCGGCTGGCAGGCCCGTTTTAAACGGCCTTTACAGTGGATGTTGCAGCAGGCGCCCGACGCAACGCCGGGTGCCTAAAAGATAACAGGGCCGACCAGCGTCGGCCCTTGCCGTATTAATGGCCGTCTACAAACACAATTTTCAGCACAAACAGCAGCGCCACCACCACCACACATGGGCTGATTTCGCGCCAGCGACCGGTCCCCAGCTTCATCACGCAATAGGAAATAAAGCCGAGCGCAATGCCTTCGGTGATCGAGAAGCTGAATGGCATCATCACTGCCGTGACGAACGCCGGAACGGCTTCGGTCAGGTCATCCCACTTCACCCGCGCCAAACTGGATGTCATCAGCACGCCAACGTAGATCAGCGCGCCGGCTGCGGCATAAGCCGGCACCATACCCGCCAACGGCGACAGGAAAATCACCAACAGGAACAGGATACCGGTTACCACGGCGGTCAGGCCGGTACGGCCGCCGACAGACACCCCGGCGGAGCTTTCAATGTAGGCGGTAACCGAAGAAGTGCCGACAAAGGAACCGGCTACCGAGCTGATGCTGTCGACATACAGCGCCTGCTTCATGCGCGGGAACTTACCCTTGTCGTCAGTCAGCCCGGCCTTGTCGGTTACGCCAATCAAGGTACCAGAGGAGTCGAACAGGTTGACCAGCATAAAGGAGAAAATCACCCCGGCCAGGCCAATATTCAGCGCCCCGGCCAGATCAACCTGACCCACTACCGAAGTGATGTTAGGAGGCATCGAGAATACGCCGCCGTATTTCACATCGCCCAACGCCCAGCCGATCAGCGTAGTCACCACGATAGAAATCAGCACTGCCGCATGGAAGTTGCGTGAAGACAATACCGCGATGATAAAGAAGCCCAGCGCGCCCAGCAGCACGTTGTGCGAAGTCAGGCTGCCGATGGTCACCAGCGTGTCCGGGTTAGCCACCACGATACCGGCATTTTTCAGCCCCATCATGCCGATAAACAGACCGATACCGCTGGTAATGCCCACCCGCAGGCTCATCGGAATATTGGCAATCATCCAGTAGCGAACGCGGAAAATGGTCAGCAGCAATAAACCGACTGCCCCCCAGAAAATGGCACCCATGCCGATCTGCCATGAGATGCCCATTGCGCCGACCACCACAAACGCGAAGAACGCATTGAGGCCCATCGCCGGTGCCAGCGCAACCGGCAGGTTCGCCAGCAGGCCCATGAAAATGCTGCCGAAAGCGGCAATCAGACAGGTTGTCACGAACACCGCCTGCGTATCCATGCCCGCCGCGCCCAGGATTTGGGGGTTAACGAACACGATATACACCATGGTCAAAAAGGTGGTAATACCGGCAATCGTTTCCGTACGCGCCGTAGTGCCATGTTGCTTGAGTTTAAACACGCGCCCAAGCAAGCCTTGCTCGACGTCAAGGCCAGATACTGGTTTGCTCATTATCAGAATTCCGAAGAGGGGAATGGACAGTCGCCAGCTATCCTATACCCAAAATAATTGGAGTCGCATCACGGCGGCAAGAACGCAAATCCCCAAGAGCTTACTCAAGTAAGTGACTGGGGTGAGCGTTCGCAGCCAACACAGATGCGGTTTCAAGTATGCCGGGTATATAACAAAAAGTCAGGGTTTTGATGCTGATCACAGGTTTTTTTCGCCGTCTTTACGGCCATAAACCCCAACAGGTTGTATTTGCTGATATTCATCGGAAAACCAAGATTCAGGAGTCGCAATCCTGCCTGATGCGGTTAAAGTGGCATTATCTCTGCTTAACCGAAGGACACTGACGCTGATGAACCAGATTGACTGTATTTTGTTTGATTGCGACGGCACGCTGGTGGACAGCGAAGTGCTATGCAGCAAAGCCTATGTGCACATGTTTGCCCACTTCGGCATCCACCTGTCGCTGGACGACGTGTTCAGAAGATTCAAAGGAGTGAAGCTGTACGAAATTATCGAACAGGTTAATGCAGAACAGGGCACCACGCTGGCAAAGGAAGAGCTTGAACCGCTGTACCGCCAGGAAGTGGCCCGCTTGTTCGATAGCGAGCTGCAACAAATCGCCGGGGCGCGTGAACTGCTGGCGCAGGTGAAGGTGCCAATGTGCACGGTTTCCAACGGCCCGGTCAGCAAAATGCAACACTCGCTCGGCCTGACCGATATGCTGCACTATTTTGATGACCGGTTGTTCAGCGGCTATGACATCCAACGCTGGAAACCGGATCCGGCCATTGTGTTCCACGCCGCCGAAAAAATGCAGGTGCCGGTGGAGCGCTGCATCCTGGTGGACGATTCCGCCGCCGGTGCACAGGCAGGGATCGCCGCCGGGATCCCGGTGTTTTACTTCTGCGCCGATCCGCACAATAAACCTATCGATCACCCCTTGGTCACCGCATTCGACAATCTGGCGCAATTGCCGGCGCTCTGGCGTGAACGCGGCTGGCAGCTGACTAACTAGCCGGCAACGGCGGTTTGTTGCGCCACCAGCGCCATGACCGTTTTACAGCCCGGGTCTGCGGGCTGTAGCGGCGATTGATCGCATTGGCCAGCAGATCCAACGCCAGGCAGAACACGAAGTACACCAACGCGATAAACAAGAATACCTCCATCGGATACACCATGCTGCGGTTGTTGACCTGTGTCGCCAGAAAGGTCAGCTCACTGACACCAACGATATAGGCCAGGGAGGTGTCCTTGATCAGCGAAATCCACTGGTTGATAAACGACGGCACCATCATGCGCAGCGCCTGCGGCAGCACTATCAACCACAGCGTTTGCCAGCGGGTCAGCCCCAACGATAACCCGGCCTGCCACTGCCCCGGCCCGATGGCGGCAATGCCAGCTTTCACCGCATGCGCCAGATAGGCGGAGGCGATCAACGCCAGAGCGCAAACCACCGTGGTAATTTCAGGAATATCTACGCCAAAAACGATGGGCAGCAGGAAATAGGTCCAGAAAATCAGCATGATCACCGGGATTGCGCGGAAAAAGCCCAAAACCGCCGCCAACAGCCCGGCCACCACGCCGCGTGACATCGCCAATGCCACCCCCAACAGCGTGCCGAGAATAGCCGAAGCCACCCCCGCCATCAGGCTGATAGCCAGTGTCAGCGCCGCGCCCCCCAGCGGCCCATCCGGCCAGGTGCCCCACAGCAGATATCCCAGGTTGTCGTAAATGATGCTGAAATCCATCTTAATGTCCTCCCAGCGGTTTACGCTGCTGCCGCCACATGCCCCAGCCTTCCAATAGCGCAATGATGGCGATATACAACACCGTCGCCACGCCAAAGGCCTGGAAGGTGCGTAGCGTCTCGGTTTCTACCTGACGCGAAGCATAGGAAAGTTCAGCGACGCCGATCGCCATGGTCAGCGAGGAGTTTTTTATTACGTTCATGTATTGGCCCAGTAGCGGCGGCATGGCAATTTTCAGCGCCTGCGGCAGGACCACATAACGCATGGCCTGCCATCCGGTCAGCCCCAGCGCGTTGGCGGCGTACTTTTGTCCGCTGGCGACACCACGGATGCCGGAGCGGATCTCTTCAGCGATAAAAGCGGTGGAGTAAAGCGTCAGGCCGAAGAACCCGGCCAGAAATTCAAATGAGGGCCACTCAAGCGGGCCGATGTGGTGTGGCGTATTCAGCCACTGCATGGCGGCAGACGGCAAAATCTGCCCGGCGGCGAAATACCAGAAGAACAGCTGCACCAGCAGCGGCGTATTGCGAAACAGTGAACTGTAACCGACCGCCAGCCAGCGCAGCCCCCTCAGGCGGCTGTCACGCATCGCCGTCAGTAAAAACCCCAACAGCGTGGCTGCCAGGCTCGCACAGGCGGAAAGCCACAGCGTCAGCAGGAAGCCATCCCATAACCAGCTCAGATACTGCGGCGCCAGCAGCCAGTCTGAGAGTTGTTGCAGATTCATGCCTAATCCTTGTTTTGCACCATGCGCCAAGGGCGCAGCAAGCTGCGCCCCTCCGTTCTGACTTCACGACCCCGCAGAATCAGGCCTTAGGCTGCTGATCCAGGGGGGCGATGGTGAAATCGCCGCGCGGTTGAGCCGTTTTGGTTTCCGGCCCGAACCAGCGATTGTAGATTTTCACCGCTTCGCCGTCCTTTTCCAGTTTGATCAGCGTGTCGTTAACGCTGGCGGTCAGGCGATCTTCGCCTTTGGGAATGCCGACTCCCTGGTATTCTTTGGTAATGCTGAACGGCGAGATCTCGAAGTCAGCTTTCTGGGCGGCCGGCAGGTTGCCGAGCAGGCCCACCAGCTTGGCGTCATCCTGGGTGATCGCCTGCACGTTACCGTTACGTAGCGCCACGAACGCCAGCGGGGTATCGTCGTAAGAGATCACTTTCGCCGTCGGATAATGTTCGCGCAGGGTAATTTCCTGCACCGTGCCTTTGTCCGCGCCAATGCGCAGCTTTTTGATGTCTTCCGGGGTTTTCAGCACGCCTTTATGGGCGATAAATTTCTGGCCGGTGGCGAAATACGGCACGCTGAAGTTCACTTCCTTGGCGCGCTCGTCGGTAATGGTGAAGTTAGCGGCAATCAGGTCGACCTTTTTCGAGACCAGCAAAGGAATACGGTTGGCCGGGTTAGTGGCTCGCAGCTCAACCTTCACGCCCAGCGCTTTGCCGATCGCATCGGCGACATCCACATCGTAACCCACCAGCTTTTTGCTTTGCGGGTCGATATAACCGAACGGCGGATTGCTGTCGAACACCGCGATACGCACTACGCCGGCTTTCTTGATGTCGTCGAGTTTGTCCGCATGCGCGGCACCGGTGGCGAGGCTGGTCAGGCTGGCTAATAAGGTTAAGGCCAAAGCGCGATGTTTCATGGGGAGCTCCTAAGGGTTGATGTCCTGCTGGCTGCTAAGCTAGCAAGACCCACTTAGGTCAGGAAATAATATAAAAAGCTATATTTATAACCTTTTTGTCTTTAAGGGTTTTAAACAGCATAAAGGCGCAGTTTTCTGCGCCTTCAGGGGTAACTCTCGAGGGAAATTACTCTTTTTTATCGTCTTTTCCGTCGGATGACAGCAGCTTTTCCAGCGCGTCGCCACCGATATGACGGAAGTCCTGACCTTTGACGAAATAGAAGATAAATTCGCAAATGTTCTGGCAGCGGTCACCGATACGCTCGATCGAACGGGCACAGAATAACGCGGTCAGCACGCTTGGGATAGTACGCGTATCTTCCATCATGTAGGTCATCAACTGGCGTACGATGCCCTCATATTCCTGATCGACCTTCCGGTCTTCGCGGTAAATGCGGATAGCTTCATCCAAATCCATGCGCGCGAAGGCGTCCAGCACGTCGTGCAGCATCTGCACGGTATGGCGACCAAGCGACTCCAGGCTGACCAGCAGTGGCTGATGCTGGTGCGAGAATTTCTCCAGCGCGGTGCGGCAAATCTTGTCCGCCACGTCGCCGATGCGTTCCAGCTCGGAAATGGTTTTGATGATCGCCATCACCAGACGCAGGTCGCTGGCGGTCGGCTGGCGTTTGGCGATGATCCGCACGCAGGCTTCGTCAATCGCCACTTCCATCATATTGACCTTGGCGTCGCCTTCAATCACGCGCTTGGCCAATTCACCGTCCTGATTGTGCATCGCGGTGATAGCGTCGGTCAGTTGCTGTTCCACCAGCCCGCCCATGGTCAATACCTGGGTGCGGATATGCTCCAGTTCTGCGTTGAACTGGCCGGAAATGTGCTTATTTAAATTCAGGTTATCCATGATGCATCCTATCAACCATAACGGCCGGTGATGTAGTCTTCGGTCTGTTTTTTCTGTGGCGCGGTGAACAGGTTATCAGTATCACTGAACTCGATCAGTTCGCCCAGATACATAAATGCCGTGGAGTCGGAGCAACGCGCGGCCTGCTGCATGTTGTGGGTTACGATCACCACGGTGTAGTCAGACTTCAGTTCGCTGATCAGCTCTTCAATCTTACCGGTGGAAATCGGATCCAGCGCCGAGCAAGGTTCGTCCAGCAATAACACGTCCGGACGAATGGCAATGCCGCGAGCGATGCACAGACGTTGCTGCTGGCCACCCGACAGGCTGTAACCGCTCTGGTGCAGCTTGTCCTTGGTTTCGTTCCACAGCGCCGCCTTGGTCAAGGCCCACTGCACACGCTCATCCATGTCGGCACGTGACAGCTTTTCAAACAGGCGCACGCCGAAGGCGATATTGTCGTAAATCGACATCGGGAACGGCGTCGGCTTCTGGAACACCATGCCGACCTTGGCACGCAGCAGTGCGATATCCGAGTTGTCGGTCAGAATGTTCTGCCCATCCAGCAGAATGCCACCTTCGGCACGCTGCTCGGGGTAAAGCTGATACATTTTGTTGAAGGTGCGCAGCAGGGTAGATTTGCCGCAGCCGGACGGGCCGATAAACGCGGTGACCTTGTTCTTGGCGATATCCAGCGTGATGTTTTTCAGCGCATGGAATTTGCCATAGTAGAAGTTCAGATCGCGTACCTGAATTTTGCTGCTGGAAGCGTCAGTAACCATACTCATCAAGACTTCTCTCTTTTCATCAGCGCCGCCACGGCAGCGCTCAAAATTTTATGAATGCTTTTTCTTGGCGAAAACCACACGCGCCAGGATATTCAGTAGCAGTACGCACAGGGTTATCAACAGCACCCCGGCCCAGGCCAGCTCTTGCCATTCGGCGAACGGGCTCATGGCGAATTTGAAAATGGTCACCGGCAGGTTGGCGATCGGCTGCATCAGATCGGTGCTCCAGAACTGATTCGACAGCGAGGTAAACAGCAACGGTGCGGTTTCCCCTGCGATACGCGCAATCGCCAGCAGCACGCCGGTGATGATGCCGGAGACCGAGGCTTTCAACGTGATGGCGGAAATCATGCGCCATTTCGGCGTGCCCAGCGCATAAGCGGCTTCGCGCAGCGTATCCGGCACCAGCTTCAGCATATTCTCGGTGGTACGGATCACGATCGGTACCTGCAACAGCGCCAACGCGATGATCCCGGCCCAACCGGAGAAGTGTTCCATCTTCGCCACCACGATGGTGTACACGAACAGGCCCACAACAATCGACGGTGCCGATAACAGAATGTCGTTAATAAAACGGATGACTTCCGCCAGCCAGGATTTACGGCCATATTCCGCCAGGTAAATCCCCGCCATGATGCCCAGTGGCGTACCGAACACGGTAGCCCACAGGATCAACAGGCCGCTACCGGCGATGGCGTTTGCCAGACCACCGCCCGCGGTATTCGGCGGAGGAGTCATTTCGGTGAACAGCGCCAGCGACATGCCGTCGATGCCCTTGGTCACGGTGGAGAACAGGATCCACACCAGCCAGAACAGGCCAAACACCATGGTCGCCATCGACAGGAACAGCGCCAGTCGGTTCTTCTGGCGGCGCCAGGCCTGCATTTTGCGGCGGCTTTCCAGCAGCGCTACGCTATTTTGCATATCCATAGTCGTCACGTTAGCGTCCCTCACTCTTTGCCAGGCGCATCACCATCAGCTTCGACAGCGCCAGCACGATAAAGGTGATAACAAACAGAATCAGCCCCAACTCCATCAACGCGGCGGTGTGCACGCCCGACTCCGCCTCGGCGAATTCGTTGGCCAGTGCAGAGGTGATGCTGTTGCCCGGCATATACAGTGAAGCGCTGTCGAGCTGGTAGGTGTTACCGATGATGAAGGTCACCGCCATGGTTTCCCCCAGCGCACGGCCCAAGCCGAGCATTACACCGCCAATCACGCCATTCTTGGTAAACGGCAATACGATGCGCCAAATCACTTCCCAGGTGGTGCAGCCGATGCCATAGGCCGACTCTTTCATCATCACCGGGGTTTGTTCGAACACGTCGCGCATTACGGCGGCGATATAAGGAATAATCATAATCGCCAGGATCACCCCGGCAGCCAGAATACCGATACCGAACGCCGGGCCAGAGAACAGCTCACCGACAATCGGAATGCCGGACAGCACGTCGCCGACCGGGGTCTGGAAATATTCGGCAAACAGCGGGGCGAACACGAACAGGCCCCACATGCCATAAACGATACTCGGGATCGCCGCCAGCAATTCAATGGCGATACCCAGCGGGCGCCTCAGCCAGTTTGGTGCCAGCTCGGTCAGGAACAGCGCAATGCCGAAGCTGACGGGTACGGCGATAATCAATGCGATCAGCGAGGTGACGACGGTGCCGTAGATCGGTACCAGGGCGCCGAACTGCTCAGCAGGCGCGTCCCATTCTTTGGTCCACAGGAAGGAGAAACCGAATTTCTGTATGCTCGGCCAGGAGGCGAAGATCAGCGAAACAATAATGCCGCCCAGCAACAATAGGGTAATCAGCGCCGCCAGTTTAACCAGCGCGCTGAAGATGACGTCACCATTTTTACTCGGTGCTTTAATGGTCGGCTTGTACTCAGCCATAGATCACTCTCTGTGTTAACCCTGGCAGGCCCAACCTGAATTGAGCCCTGAAAAACTGAGTGGGGCGCGCCAAATCACGCGCCCCTGCGTTGTTAGTACAGCGCTTTACCGGAACTGTCTTTTACGTTGGTTTTCCATGCTGCACGCACCTGCTCGATAACTTCGTTCGGCAGCGTGGCGTAATCCAGGTCGTTAGCCTGCTTGGCGCCGGTTTTATACGCCCAGTCAAAGAACTTCAGAACTTCGGTGCCCTGAGCCGGGTTTTTCTGCTCTTTGTGCACCAGGATGAAGGTGGTGGAGGTAATTGGCCAGGCGTTGTCACCTTTCTGGTTAGTCAGGTCCTGGGCGAAGGTTTTGCTCCAGTCAACGCCTTTAGCGGCGGCGCTGAAGCTCTCTTCTGTTGGGCTAACCGCTTTGCCGTCGGCAGAAATCAGCTTGGTGTAAGCCAGGTTGTTTTGTTTGGCATACGCGTATTCAACGTAACCGATGGAGCCTGGCAGACGCTGTACGAATGCGGCGATGCCGTCATTGCCCTTGCCGCCCAGACCGGTTGGCCAGTTAACGGTAGAACCTGCACCGATTTTCTCTTTCCACTGCGCGTTGGCTTTAGACAGATAGCTGGTGAACACGAAAGAGGTGCCTGAACCGTCTGCGCGACGAACAACCGCAATGTTCTGATCCGGCAGCTTGACGCCTGGGTTCAGCTTGGTGATCGCCGGGTCGTTCCATTTTTTCACGTTGCCCAGGTAGATATCACCCAGGGTTTTCCCATCCAGGGTCAGCTCACCGGATTTGATGCCCGGGATGTTAACGGCCAGCACCACGCCACCGATCACGGTAGGGAACTGGAACAGGCCATCGGCCGCCAGCTTGTCATCACTCAAAGGTGCATCGGAGGCACCAAAGTCAACGGTATTGGCGACGATTTGCTTCACGCCACCAGAAGAGCCGATGCCCTGATAGTTAACTTTGTTGCCGGTTTCTTTCTGATAAGAATCTGCCCACTTGGCATAAACCGGAGCGGGGAATGTCGCACCTGCACCGGTCAGGCTAGCAGCAGCGAACGCGGACACGGCGGTCAGGGAGAAAGTCGCTGCCACAATACTGGCGACGGTGGTACGCATCAGTTTCATAATCCCTCCTAATGGGATATTCAAAAATCGACTTTGAGTCGTTTTCATCAGAGTAAGTATTGCTGCAGGAGGGAAAATAGGACAGTTTGGTGACAGTAAAATGTACGAAATATGACAGTTATATTACAGTGAGAACGTGGATATGATTACACTATAAAAATCAAACCATTAAACATAAAACCACTCAGTAATTAATCAATAAAAAAACCCTTTCCAACGCCGCTATCCGTTTGAATATGACAACTTTTATCTCCGCTGTAGCACTCTTGTCATATTTGATCCCGTTATGAAAAAAGCCGGCACAGTGGCCGGCTTTTAGAGATTAACAGCAGCGGATTACTCTACGGTGACAGACTTAGCCAGGTTACGCGGCTGGTCAACATCGGTACCTTTGATCAACGCCACATGGTAAGACAGCAGCTGCAACGGCACGGTGTAGAAGATAGGGGCCACGATTTCTTCTACGTGCGGCAATGGAATGATGGTCATCCCTTCGCTGCTGACGAAACCGGCATCCTGATCGGCGAACACGTACAGCTGGCCGCCACGCGCGCGAACTTCTTCGATGTTGGATTTCAGTTTTTCCAACAGTTCGTTGTTCGGCGCCACCACGATCACCGGCATATCGGCATCGATCAACGCCAGTGGGCCGTGTTTCAATTCACCGGCCGCATAGGCTTCCGCGTGAATGTAGGAGATCTCTTTCAGCTTCAGCGCACCTTCCATGGCGATCGGGTACTGATCGCCACGGCCGAGGAACAGCGCGTGATGCTTGTCGGAGAAGCCCTCCGCCAGCGCTTCAATGCTTTTGTCCAGCGACAGCATCTGTTCGATACGCGCCGGCAACGCCTGCAGGCCGTGTACGATTTCATGCTCAACGCTTTCCGCCATGCCTTTCAGTCGGCCCAAACGCGCCACCAGCATCAACAACACCGCCAACTGGGTGGTGAAGGCCTTGGTAGAGGCCACGCCAATTTCGGTCCCGGCCTTGGTCATCAGCGCCAAATCGGATTCACGCACCAGCGAAGAACCGGCCACGTTACACACCGCCAACGAACCGAGGTAGCCCAATTCCTTCGACAGGCGCAGCGCCGCCAGGGTATCGGCGGTTTCGCCGGACTGCGACAGCGTGATGATCAAGCTGCCCGGACGCACGGCAGATTTGCGGTAACGGAATTCAGACGCGATCTCGACGTCGCAAGGCACACCGGCCAGAGATTCGAACCAATAGCGAGCAACCATGCCAGAGTGGTATGACGTACCGCAGGCAATGATCTGCACATGCTGCACCTTCGCCAGCAGCTCATCGGCGCGCGGGCCCAGCTCGCTCAGGTTGATTTGGCCATGGCTGAAACGCCCTTCCAGGGTGTTTTTCAGCGCCAGCGGCTGTTCGTAAATCTCTTTTTGCATGTAATGGCGGTAAGCGCCTTTATCACCGGCGTCGTATTGCACTTGAGATTCAATCTCAGGGCGTTCAACGGCGTTACCCTGTTTGTCGAAAATGTTGACGGTGCGGCGGGTCATTTCCACCACGTCGCCTTCTTCCAGGAAGATAAAGCGACGGGTGACCGGCAGCAGCGCCAGTTGGTCGGATGCCAGGAAGTTTTCACCCACGCCGCGACCGATCACCAACGGGCTGCCGGAACGCGCTGCCACCAGTACGCTCGGGTCGCGGCTATCCATTACCACGGTGCCGTAGGCGCCACGCAGCTGTGGGATCACGCGCTGAACCACTTCCAGCAAGCTGCCGCCCTGGCGCTGTTCCCAATGCACCAGGTGAGCAATCACCTCGGTATCGGTCTCGGAGCTGAAGTGATAGCCCCGTTCGATCAGCAATTCACGCAGCGGTTCGTGGTTTTCGATGATGCCGTTATGCACCACGGTAATGTAATCAGAAACATGCGGGTGCGCATTCGCTTCGGTAGGTTCACCGTGCGTTGCCCAGCGGGTGTGAGCAATACCGGTGCCGCCGTGTAATGGATGTTGTTCCGCGGCTTCGGCCAGTTTATTGACCTTGCCCACGCGGCGTAAACGGTTCACGTTGCCTTCCGCATCCACCACTGCCAAACCGGCTGAGTCATAGCCACGGTACTCAAGGCGGCGTAAACCTTCCAACAAGATCTCTGCAATATCACGTTGCGCTACTGCGCCTACAATTCCACACATCAGTTGTATTCCTAATTAAACGCCTTTCGGGGCGCTTTCGATGTCTTGACCTGATTTTGCCGGTTTTTACCGTGCGTCCCCGAGCCTGTAGAGAATGGGGATTATTATGTTTTGTATTGGGCTCGTCCGCGGAGCCCAACGCAAAACACAATGCTTATTTCTTTTTCACCGGACGCTGCCAGCCCTGGATGTGCACCTGCTTAACGCGGCTTAGCACCAGTTCGTCCTCGCCGATATCACGGGTAACCGTAGTGCCAGCGGCGATGGTAGAGCCTTTGCCGACGGAGACCGGTGCCACCAGTTGGGTATCGGAACCAACAAACACGCCGTCGCCAATAATGGTTTTATGCTTGTTGGCGCCATCATAGTTACAGGTGATAGTACCGGCGCCGATATTCACATCGTCACCAATCTCGGCATCGCCCAGGTAGCTCAGATGGCCCGCCTTGGAACCTTTGCCCAAGCGTGCTTTTTTCATTTCGACGAAGTTGCCGACATGGGCGCCCACCGCCAGCTCTGCGCCCGGACGAAGACGGGCGAATGGCCCCACGGTGCATTCCGCTGCCAGCACCGCATCTTCCAATACGCTATACGGGCTGATCTCGCAGTCGTCGCCAATTACGCAGTTTTTCAGCACGCAGCCAGCACCGATTTTTACGCGGTCGCCCAGCTTGACCGAACCTTCAATAATCACGTTGGCATCAATAGAGATGTCGCGACCGTGCACAAGTTCCCCGCGCAGATCAAAACGCGCCGGATCCAACAGCATTACGCCGGCCAGCAGCAACTTTTCAGATTGTTCTGCCTGATAAATGCGCTCAAGTCGCGACAGCTGCAGGCGGTTATTCACGCCTTCCACTTCACTCAGGCGAGATGGATGGACCGCCTCAATTTTCTTGCCGTCGGCATGTGCCAACGCGATGATATCGGTGATATAGAACTCACCCTGCGCGTTGTCGTTGTTCAGCATCCCCAGCCAGCGCTTCAGATCGCGCCCGTTGGCCACCAGGATGCCGGTATTGATTTCATTGATCTGACGCTGGGCTTCGCTGGCATCCTTGTGCTCAACAATTCCCACCACCGTATCCTTCTCGCGCACGATACGACCGTAACCGCTCGGATCAGCCAGTTTTACGGTCAGCAGACCAATACCGCCCTGTGGCTTCGCCGCCAGCAGGCGCTGCAGGGTATCGACAGAGATCAGCGGAACGTCACCGTACAGCATCAGCACGTCTTCATCATCGGCAAAATGCGGTGCAGCCTGCTGCATGGCGTGGCCGGTCCCCAACTGCTCGGCCTGCAGCACCCAGTTCAGCGCACTGTCGGTCAGGGTCTTTTTCAGCAACTCACCGCCGTGGCCGTAGACCAAATGGACGTTTTTCGCGCCCAGTTTCATCGCGGCATCAATGACGTGCTGCACCATCGGCTTACCGGCCAATGGATGTAACACCTTGGGAAGATCGGAATACATGCGTGTTCCCTTGCCCGCGGCGAGGATCACCACACTCATTGCGCTGTTCGACATAAGCAACCTGATAACTCCATTTTGATAGACGAAAGTAGAACTCTTTAGTGACGATATTACTACATATTTCTCTTCACGAACCCGGCGCAGGCCATGGGGCACTAGGCGCGCCGCAGTTAACATTCAGATAACCCCAGTCTGGCTGGAACTGTCGGCGATCGGAGACATTTTTAGCCTCTCTCGAGGGTTATACATCACAATGCCCACCGGGTTGAAACGCTTATTTTAAAGCAAAAAAAAAGCGACCAAATAGGCCGCTTTCTTAATTTTGGTTGCGTTATGCACGCGCCAAAATGTTACATCGCTCTTCTGGTGAGCTCGATAACGCGCAGTTTTGCGATCGCTTTCGCCAGTTCCGCAGATGCCTGAGCATAGTCGACATCGCCATGAGAGCTACGGATGTGCTCTTCAGCTTTACGCTTAGCTTCCAGCGCTCTCGCTTCGTCGAGGTCCGTTCCACGGATGGCAGTGTCTGCCAACACGGTGACCACGCTCGGCTGTACCTCAAGGATACCGCCGGACAGGTAGATGAACTCTTCTTCACCGTGCTGTTTAACAATACGCACCATGCCAGGCTTGATGGCAGTCAGCAGCGGCGCATGGCCAGGGAAAATCCCCAGTTCGCCTTCGCTACCTGTCACCTGGATCTTTTGCACCAGGCCGGAAAACATATGTTTTTCCGCGCTGACTACATCCAGATGGTAAGTCATAGCCATATCACCCTCCTCTCAAGGCGTTACAGTTTCTTGGCTTTTTCCACTGCTTCTTCAATGGCGCCAACCATGTAGAACGCTTGTTCAGGCAGGTGGTCATAGTCGCCGTCCATAATGCCTTTGAAACCACGAATGGTGTCTTTCAGCGATACGAACTTGCCCGGAGAACCGGTGAAGACTTCTGCCACGAAGAACGGCTGAGACAGGAAGCGTTGGATTTTACGCGCACGGGATACGACCAGTTTGTCATCTTCTGACAGCTCGTCCATACCCAGGATTGCGATGATATCTTTCAGTTCCTGGTAGCGTTGCAGAATAGACTGCACGCCACGCGCTACATCGTAGTGCTCCTGGCCAACTACCAGCGGATCCAGCTGACGGCTGGTGGAATCCAGCGGGTCAACGGCCGGGTAGATACCCAGAGAAGCGATATTACGGCTCAGTACCACGGTTGCATCCAAGTGAGCAAAGGTGGTGGCTGGTGACGGGTCAGTCAAGTCATCCGCAGGAACGTAAACGGCCTGTACGGAAGTGATAGAACCGGTCTTGGTAGAGGTGATACGTTCTTGCAGAACGCCCATCTCTTCCGCCAGCGTTGGCTGATAACCTACCGCAGATGGCATACGGCCCAGAAGTGCGGACACTTCGGTACCGGCCAGGGTATAACGGTAAATGTTATCAACGAACAGCAGAACGTCGCGGCCTTCGTCACGGAATTTCTCCGCCATGGTCAGACCGGTCAGAGCAACGCGCAGACGGTTACCCGGTGGCTCGTTCATCTGGCCGTAAACCAGGGATACTTTGTCCAGTACGTTGGAGTCGTTCATTTCGTGGTAGAAGTCGTTACCCTCACGAGTACGCTCACCCACGCCTGCAAACACGGAATAACCGGAGTGCTCGATCGCGATGTTACGGATCAGCTCCATCATGTTTACGGTTTTACCAACACCAGCACCACCGAACAGACCAACTTTACCGCCCTTAGCGAACGGACAAATCAGGTCCATAACCTTGATACCGGTTTCCAGCAGATCCTGGGAGTTTGACAAATCTTCGTAGCTTGGCGCTGGACGGTGAATCGCCCAACGTTCTTCTTCGCCGATGTCGCCTTTCATGTCGATTGGTTCACCCAATACGTTCATGATACGGCCCAGGGTAGCTTTACCTACCGGTACTTCAATTGGGTGTTCCAGATCGTTCACTTTCAGACCGCGGCGCAGACCATCTGAGGTCCCCATCGCGATACAGCGAACTACGCCACCGCCCAACTGCTGCTGAACTTCCAGCACCAGCTTCTCGGTACCGTTTTCTACCTCAAGAGCATTGTACACTTTTGGTACGGCATCCTGAGGGAACTCGACGTCCACTACGGCGCCGATTACCTGGATAATCTTTCCAGTAGCCATCTTGAATCCTCTACGTAATTCGTAAACCTAGCTTAAACCGCGGAGGCTCCCGAAACGATCTCGGTGAGTTCCTGAGTGATGCTGGCCTGACGAGCCTTGTTGTATACCAACTGCAGCTCTTTGATCAGGCTACCGCCGTTATCGGTTGCGGCTTTCATCGCTACCATTCGTGCGGCCTGCTCGCTGGCCAGGTTTTCCACGACGCCCTGATAAACTTGCGATTCCACATAGCGGCGCAGCAAGGTATCAAGCAGCACTTTTGGATCGGGTTCATACAGGTAATCCCAAGATTTTTTCTTCAGCTCACCGTCATCGGAAGGCGGCAACGGCAGCAGCTGAATAATCTGTGGTTCCTGGGACATCGTATTGATAAATTTGTTGCTGACAATGTACAGCTTGTCCAAACGACCTTCGTCGTAGGCTTGCAGCATCACTTTCACCGGACCGATCAGTTCCGACAGGGAAGGTTTATCCCCCATGCCGGTAACCTGGGCAACCACGTTGCCGCCCACGGAACCAAAGAAAGAGGCCGCTTTAGAGCCAATCAGCGCCAAATCAACTTCAACGCCTTTTTCGGACCAGCCTTTCATCTCTGCCAACAGACGCTTGAACAGGTTGATGTTCAAGCCGCCACAGAGACCACGGTCAGTAGACACCACCAGATACCCGACGCGCTTAACGTCACGCTCATCCAGGTACGGGTGCTTATATTCCAGATTACCCAACGCAAGGTGACCAATCACTTTGCGCATGGTCTCTGCATAAGGACGGCTGGCCGCCATGCGTTCCTGCGATTTACGCATTTTGGAGGCGGCGACCATTTCCATCGCTTTAGTGATCTTTTGCGTGTTTTGCACGCTCGCGATCTTACTACGTATCTCTTTTGCGCCGGCCATCTCTGCTTCTCCTCATTGCCAGACGGCCTGCTGTCTTTCAACTGCAGGCCGCTGAGCGTTACCAGGACTGGGTTTTCTTGAAGGTCTCGAGGACGGCTTTCAGTTTGCCCTCGATCTCATCGTTGAAATTGCCAGTTTGGTTGATGTGGTTCAGCAACTCGGCATGCTCGCGGTCTGCGTAAGCAACCAGCGCGGCTTCGAAGCTCACGACTTTCGCGACTTCAACGTCGTTCAGGTAGCCACGTTCTGCGGCAAACAGCACCAGAGACTGTTGTGCGACGGACATCGGCGCATACTGTTTCTGTTTCAGCAGCTCGGTCACTTTCTGACCGTGGCTCAGCTGTTTGCGGGTCGCATCATCCAGATCGGAAGCGAACTGAGAGAACGCAGCCAGTTCACGGTACTGTGCCAGCGCGGTACGAATACCACCGGACAGTTTTTTCATGATCTTGGTTTGCGCTGCACCGCCCACACGGGATACGGAGATACCCGGGTTAACCGCCGGACGAATACCGGAGTTAAACAGGTTGGATTCCAGGAAGATCTGACCATCAGTAATCGAGATTACGTTGGTCGGAACGAACGCGGAAACGTCACCTGCCTGGGTTTCAATGATCGGCAGAGCGGTCAGTGAACCGGTTTGGCCTTTGACTTCACCTTTGGTGAAGGCTTCAACGTAGTCGGCGTTAACACGCGCAGCACGCTCCAGCAAACGGGAGTGGAGGTAGAATACGTCGCCTGGGTAAGCTTCACGACCTGGTGGACGACGAAGCAGCAGGGAAATCTGACGGTAAGCAACGGCCTGTTTGGACAGGTCATCATAAACGATCAGTGCATCTTCACCGCGGTCACGGAAGTATTCGCCCATCGCACAACCGGCATATGGCGCCAGGTATTGCAGTGCAGCGGATTCAGACGCGGTAGCAACCACAACGATGGTGTTTGCCAGTGCGCCGTGCTCTTCCAGCTTGCGCACCACGTTAGCGATGGTAGACGCTTTCTGGCCGATAGCCACGTAAACACATTTGATGCCGGAGTCGCGTTGGTTGATGATCGCATCGATAGCCAGAGCGGTTTTACCGGTCTGACGGTCGCCGATCACCAGCTCACGCTGGCCACGGCCGATTGGGATCATGGCGTCGACAGATTTGTAGCCAGTTTGAACCGGCTGATCTACGGACTGACGCTCGATAACACCAGGGGCGATAGCTTCAACCGGGGAGAAACCGTCGTTATCAACCGGGCCTTTACCGTCGATAGGTGCACCCAGGGTGTTAACTACACGGCCCAGCAGGCCACGGCCAACCGGAACTTCCAGAATACGGCCGGTACATTTTACCTTCATGCCTTCGGCCAGATCCGAGTACGGACCCATAACCACGGCACCTACGGAGTCGCGCTCCAGGTTCAATGCGATTGCGTAACGGTTGCCTGGCAGTGCGATCATTTCGCCCTGCATAACTTCGGCCAGACCGTGTACGCGGATGATCCCGTCGCTGACGGAAACAATAGTACCTTCATTGTGAGCTTCGCTCACCACATTGAACTGAGCAATGCGCTGCTTGATCAGTTCGCTGATTTCGGTGGAATTCAGTTGCATGCTCCAGTCCCCTTAAGACTGCAAGACGTCTGTCAGGCGTTCAAGACGACCGCGAACGCTGCCATCAATCACCATATCGCCAGCACGGATAATTACGCCGGCCAGTACAGACTTGTCAATTTTGCAATTCAGCTTAACTTTGCGTGACAGACGTTTTTCCATCGCAGCGGCAATATTAGCCTGCTGTTTGTCGCTCAGTGCGCTCGCAGAGAGCACGTCGACTTCGACGGTGGATTCCAGCAAGGCGCGCAGTTCGTTGAACTGCTGCAGCACGGCAGGAAGAACCAGTAAACGTCCATTTTCGGCCATTACACGGATAAAGTTCTGGCCATGTTCGTCGAGTTGATCGCCACATACCGCGATGAACGTCTTGGACAGCGTCTCTGGCGCCATAGCGCCAGACAGCAGTTCAGAAATCTGTTCATTGCGAGTGACATCAGCAGCAAACGCCAGCATATCTTGCCAGCGCTCTACGCTTTGATGCTCAACGGCAAAGTCAAAAGCTGCTTTGGCGTAGGGGCGAGCTACAGTTACAAATTCAGACATCAGCCCCTCCCTCCTTACAGTTCAGCGACCAGTTTATCAACGATGTCGCTGTTAGCAGCTTCATCCACGGAACGTTCGATGATCTTCTCGGCGCCGGCAATTGCCAGCATCGCGACTTGCTTACGCAACTCTTCACGAGCGCGCTTACGTTCGGCTTCGATCTCAGCCTGAGCCTGCGCCACGATTTTGTTACGTTCCTGCTCGGCTTCGGCTTTCGCTTCATCCATGATCTGAGCTTTGCGTTTGTTTGCTTGCTCGATGATCACCTGAGCTTCTGCTTTAGCAGTTTTCAGCTGGTCGGTCGCATTGGCTTGCGCTAAGTCCAAATCTTTTTTGGCACGTTCTGCAGAAGCGAGACCGTCAGCAATTTCTCCCTGACGCTTCTCGATGGCTGCCATAATCGGCGGCCATACATACTTCATGCAGAACCAGACAAACAGAACGAACGCGATGGCCTGGCCGAGGATTGTTGCGTTAAGATTCACAGCACAATGCCTCTTTAAAAGTTAATAGTGTGGTTTCAGTGTAGAGAAATTCTCTACTTACGCGACAGCGAACATCACGTACAGACCCAGACCAACAGCGATCATCGGGATGGCGTCAACCAGACCCATAACGATAAAGAACTGTGTACGCAGCAGAGGAATCAGGTCAGGCTGACGTGCAGCGCCTTCCAAGAATTTACCACCCAGGATGCCGATACCGATCGCAGCACCGATTGCCGCTAAACCCATCATCACAGCGGCAGCCATGTACAGCAGATCCATACTCAGGTTTTCCATGACAGTCTCCAGTTTGTTTCAGTTTAAAAGTGCAAGTGTTTTAAGAAAATCAGTGCTCTTCAGATGCCATCGAGAGATAGACAATCGTCAGAACCATGAAAATAAAGGCTTGAAGCGTAATGATCAGGATGTGGAAAATAGCCCAAGGCAAGCTCAGGACCCACTGTGACCACCACGGCAACAGGCCGGCAATCAGGATGAAGATCAACTCACCCGCATACATGTTGCCGAACAGTCGCAGGCCCAGTGAAACAGGCTTGGACAGCAGGCTGACACCTTCAAGGATCAGGTTGATAGGAATGAATACAGGGTGGTTGAACGGCTGCATGGTTAACTCTTTAACGAACCCACCAACGCCTTTCATTTTAATGCTATAGAACAGAATCAGGATAAATACGCCCAACGCCATCGACAGGGTGACGTTCACGTCAGCCGTAGGCACCACACGCAGTGCCGGCAGACCGAGCTGAGTACCGATGAATGGCAGGAAGTCGACCGGGATCAGGTCCATCATGTTCATCAGGAATACCCAGACAAACACCGTCAGCGCCAGCGGAGCAATTACCTTGCTCTTGCCGTGGTACATATCGCGTACGCTGCTGTCGACAAACCCGACGACCAGTTCCACTGCGGTTTGCAGCTTACCCGGTACGCCGCTGGTGGCGTTTTTGGCAACCCGGCGGAAAATCACCAGGAACAGAACCCCGAGGACAACGGAGAAAAACATCGAGTCGAGGTTAATCGACCAAAAACCAGTCCCGACCTGAAGTTGCGTCAGGTGGTGACCGATATACTCCTGTGGACTGTTGTATCCCTCTGCAGACATGATGCCTCTACCCTTATTTAGTTAATTTCGGTAACTGTTAATCACGGCGGGTGCGATAATTTGCACCGCTAACACCGCTAAATAGGTCAGGCCAAGCGGTATAAACTCCGCTTTGAACACCCCAAGCGCCACGATCAACAAAACTATGGTGATCAAGACCTTTAACCCCTCGCCGATGGCGAATGACCAGGCGACCCGACCGGGTGCCTGCGTCTGCGTCTGATGACGCAAGGCAAACAGCATAAACATGGTACTCGGCAACCAGGCTGCGAGACCGCCCGCCAGTGCCGAACCGCTCCATTCCAGGCTTTTCAGTCCGAAAGCAGCGCTGATCAGAACAAAAGTCATTAACTGCAGAAACAGTAATTTACGAGCAACTTTTCCGCTGTAAAGGGACACAGACATGACGTTTGTTCTCTCCGTACCCCAGAGGGGGTATGCTGAGTGACGTATAAAACTGTTTTTACTGATCTGAGTCAAGCAGCAAAAAACGAGCAAATTATACGGGGCATACCAACGAATTCAATCGATAAGTAGCGAAAAGGTGAACAATTATTTAAATTCCCCTATTTCAGGCTATTTTCACAAGAAAACGGTCGGAATATAGGGCGCATTAAATTGTCTGATTATTCCAGCGTTACAGTACGAAACGTCGAACCGCTCACAATAATGCCTCTTTCTGATTTATAACTCACCGACGTGTAAACCGTCTTTAGCAAATTGAGTGATCAAAAAACATTATAAATCAAAATATTACAAGTTAACCGTTCAAAAACAATCCATCTACTCGGTAAAAACCTTTTATTGACAGCTTGTCGCGTAATATTACAACAGCCAATTAACATTAGCGCCAAAGCAGAATCGTTAACTTATCGTTGCTAACGTGACTATTTCGAACTGCAATTAGTCTATTGTCGCTAATTGGCGGCTATTTTTGTGTTAATAAAAAGTAAATTAACTAAAAAAACCGCCATTTAATTAGCCTGCTTACATTTACTCTGGACACTATCTTTTAATTCACGCTTATTTGATCAAAAACAAACTCAGTTTGCTTTAAGTATCACCAAATGACGTTCGCCTTCGAGTTCCGGCACCTGCAAGCGCACCACCGACTCAAGTTCGATACCTTCCGGCAGCTGCGTCAGCTCTTCATCAGGACGAACCCCTTTCAGCGCATAGAAACGCCCCTGCCCTTTCGCCGGCAAGTGATGGCACCAGGACAGCATGTCCTGCAACGAAGCAAAAGCACGGCTGATCACGCCGTCAAACGGTGGTTCGGCCGGGAACTCCTCAACGCGGCTCTGTACCGGCTCAATGTTGGTCAGGCCCAGTTCGTGCTGCACCTGACGCAGGAAGCGTACGCGCTTGCCCAGGCTGTCCAGCAAGGTGAAATGGGAATCAGGACGAACGATCGCCAACGGAATGCCCGGCAGACCGGGGCCGGTGCCTACGTCGATAAAACGGGAGCCCTGCAAATGCGGGTTTACCACGATGCTGTCGAGAATATGGCGTACCAGCATTTGCTGAGGATCGCGCACCGAGGTGAGGTTATAAGCCTTGTTCCACTTGTCCAGCATGCCGACATAGCCCAGCAATTGCTGTTTTTGCTGATCGGGAAGCGTAATGCCTGCTGCACTGAGCAGCGAGTCTAATTTTTTCTGCACAACGGGTCCTCTGACTGGCGTGGAACGACGAGCCAAATTGGGGCTGGCCAAGAAGCCAAGCATGATAATTCAGGCACGAGACGATGTCAGCGACCGTTTGTCTATCAAGTAGACAAACGGTCGCACAAAAACAAGATTTATGCGCTGCGGCGCAGCAAACCCTGCTTTTTCAGCCAGATCAGCAAAATTGAGATCGCCGCCGGTGTGATGCCGGAGATACGTGAAGCCTGGCCGATCGAGTTCGGCTTGTGGTCATTCAATTTGGCAATCACTTCATTCGACAAGCCGGAAACTTGCTGATAATCGAGATCCAACGGCAGCACGGTGTTTTCGTTACGCTGCTGTTTTTCGATCTCTTCCTGCTGACGAGCAATGTAGCCTTCGTATTTTACCTGGATCTCAACCTGCTCTGCGGCCTGGGTATCGGCCAACGGCGGCGCAAATGCGGCTACGGAGGTCAGCTGTTGGTAATCCATTTCAGGGCGACGCAGCAACTCTTCGCCATTCGCTTCACGCGACAGCGGCGCTTTCAGCAGTACGTTGACCTGATCGACATTCTCCGCATGCGGGTGCATCCAGATGTCGCGCAGGCGCTGACGTTCTTGTTCGATGTGTTCCAGCTTTTCGCTAAAGCGCGCCCAGCGGGCATCGTCCACCAGACCCAGTTCGCGGCCTTTTTCGGTCAGGCGCAGATCGGCATTGTCTTCGCGCAGCATCAGGCGGTATTCGGCGCGTGAAGTGAACATGCGATACGGTTCTTTGGTACCCAGGGTACTGAGATCGTCCACCAGCACGCCGAGGTAAGCCTGATCGCGACGTGGTGACCAGCCTTCATCTTCGTTGGCATAACGTCCGGCATTCAGACCGGCCAGCAGGCCCTGTGCAGCGGCTTCTTCGTAGCCGGTGGTGCCGTTAATCTGACCGGCGAAGAACAAGCCTTGGATAAATTTGCTTTCCAGCGTCGGTTTTAAATCGCGCGGATCGAAGAAATCATACTCGATGGCATAACCCGGACGAACGATACGGGCATTCTGCATCCCTTCCATCGAACGCACGATCTGCATCTGTACGTCAAACGGCAGGCTGGTGGAAATGCCGTTAGGGTAAATTTCGTTGCTGGTCAGGCCTTCTGGTTCAAGGAAGATCTGGTGAGCGTTACGATCGGCAAAGCGCATGACTTTGTCTTCGATCGATGGGCAATAGCGTGGGCCGATCCCTTCGATGATCCCGGCATACATCGGGCTGCGATCGAGGTTATTGCGGATCACGTCATGGGTTTTTTCGTTGGTATGGGTGATGTAGCACGCCATTTGCTCCGGGTGTTGCCCGGCATTGCCCATAAACGAGAACACCGGGATCGGTGTATCACCGTGTTGCGGCGTCAGAACGCTGAAATCGATAGTGCGTGCATCGATACGCGGTGGCGTACCTGTTTTCAAGCGATTAACGCGCAAAGGCAATTCACGCAGGCGCTGTGACAACGAGATCGACGGAGGATCCCCGGCGCGGCCTCCGCTGTAGTTTTCCAGGCCGATATGGATCTTGCCATCCAGGAAGGTGCCTACGGTCAGTACTACCGCTTTGGCACGGAACTTCAGCCCCATTTGGGTTACCGCACCGACAACGCGATCGTTTTCCACAATCAGATCTTCGACCGGCTGCTGGAAGAGAGTCAGGTTCGGCTGGTTCTCCAGGGCGGTGCGCACAGCCTGGCGATACAGTACGCGGTCAGCCTGGGCACGAGTGGCTCGCACCGCCGGGCCTTTGCTGGCGTTTAGTATCCTAAACTGGATGCCGGCATGGTCAATCGCCGTGGCCATCAGGCCGCCAAGTGCATCAATTTCCTTAACCAGATGCCCTTTACCAATACCGCCAATCGCCGGGTTGCAAGACATCTGCCCCAGCGTATCGATATTGTGCGTCAATAATAAAGTCTGACGCCCCATGCGTGCCGCAGCCATTGCGGCTTCGGTACCGGCATGGCCACCACCGATGATGATGACGTCAAATTGCTCTGGATAAAACATGGAACTGCACCTCGCCGTATTGCGAACGATCGTTGTTTGCCCTGGGGAGGGCGATTCTACTCAAGTTTAGTCGATCGACCAAGTGGTCAGGATCGTCGGTAATTAAAAGAAGATCTTTTTTATTTAAAGATCTCTTTATTAGATCTCTTATTAGGATCGCGATCTTCTGTGGATAAGTGATTATTCGTGATTGAGATCAGCGGATTAAGGAGGATCGTTAGCTGTGAATGATCGGTGATCCTATAGCTTATAAGCTGGGATCTAAATGGCATGTTATGCACAGGACAAAAAGCGACCTAAGGTTGTTATTGGGATAACTACCGCTTTTACCCTGCTTTTAAGCATAGTTATCCACAATCGTTCGGGTGATCTTTGAACAAATTAGAGTAAATTAATCCAATTTTTCACCCATTCCTCTGCCGGATCCTCAGGAATTTCGTGTTCAGTCACGTCGATCTCGAGCCGATCGCCGATCCTTTTCGCCCCGCGAGCGATCAGAAGATCGTCGATCCGTTGGATCGCACCACAGAAAGTGTCGTATTCCGAGCTGCCCAAACCGACTGCGCCGAACTGTACCTGGGATAAGTCAGGAAGCTGTTCTTCTATTTGTTCCAGCAGCGGTTGCAGGTTATCCGGTAAATCGCCGGCACCGTGGGTAGAAGACACCACCAGCCAGCGCCCGGACAGGGTCAGTTCATCCAATTCAGGGCCGTGCAGGGTTTCGGTCGTAAAGCCCGCAGCTTCCAGTTTTTCAGCCAAGTGCTCGGCTACGTACTCGGCGCTGCCAAGCGTACTGCCACTGATCAGAGTAATGTCTGCCATGAAATGAATGATCCCAGCCTTCTCAAAGTGGCAGCATTGTACGCTGTGAATCGGCTGGGATCTACCTGTGGATAATATGGGTATAGTAATTAATTGGCTAGGGCGTGATGGTACGCATGATGGGGTTCTGCAGCGAGATCAGCGTTTCGGTGGACTGGATCTCGTCAATGGTCTGGATCTTGTTGATAAGTACCTGTTGCAACGCATCTATTGAGCGGCACATCACTTTGATAAACACGCTGTAGTGGCCGGTGGTGTAGTAAGCCTCAACCACTTCCTCCAGGCTTTCGAGCTTTTTCAGTGCCGAAGGATAGTCTTTAGCACTCTTTAATATAATGCCGATAAAACAGCAGACATCGTAACCCAGGCGTTTAGGGTTCACGTCAACCCGTGCGCCGGTGATGATACCGGCCTGCTTCATCTTTTCTACTCGCACATGAATGGTACCGGGACTGACGGCAAAGTTCTTGGCCAGTTCGGCGTAAGGCGTGCGGGCATTTTCCATCAAAGCGTTAAGAATGCCGCGATCGAGATTATCGATCTGATAATTTTCAGCCATTTAATCCCCCACTAATTGCTGATTGTTGAATTATTACCGCATCAAAATGAACGATTAAAAGTGAAAAGGCAATATTGATTAGCGGATATTGAATTACGGTGCCGTTCTGTTGCTTAATCGTTGGCAACAGAGACAGGTTTATAAGAGATACGGCAATGAAAAAACAGTTTATTCAAAAACAACAACAAATCAGCCTGGTTAAATCCTTCTTCTCACGCCAGCTGGAACAGCAGCTTGGCCTGATCGAAGTGCAGGCGCCGATCCTCAGCCGCCTGGGTGACGGTACCCAGGATAACCTGTCAGGCAGTGAGAAAGCGGTGCAGGTAAAGGTCAAAACCCTGCCGGAAGCCACCTTCGAAGTGGTGCACTCACTGGCGAAATGGAAACGTAAAACGCTGGGCAGCTACGATTTTGGCGCCGGTGAAGGCCTGTATACCCATATGAAAGCATTGCGTCCTGATGAAGATCGTCTGAGCGCGATCCATTCGGTCTACGTCGATCAATGGGACTGGGAGCGGGTGATGGGGGATGGTGAGCGCAGCCTGGATTACCTGAAAAGTACCGTGAGCAGTATTTATGCGGCGATTAAGGCCACTGAAATCGAAGTGAGCCGCGAATATGGCTTAACGCCGTTCCTGCCAGAGCAGATTCATTTTGTTCACAGTGAAACCCTGTTGCAACGCTACCCGGAACTGGATGCCAAAGGCCGTGAGCGGGCGATTACCAAAGAGCTGGGCGCGGTATTTCTGATCGGGATCGGCGGTAAGCTGTCGCACGGCAAATCACACGATGTCCGTGCGCCGGATTATGATGACTGGACGACACCGGCGGCAGAAGGCCTGGCAGGTTTGAACGGCGATATTCTGGTCTGGAACCCAGTATTGCAGGATGCCTTCGAGCTTTCTTCTATGGGGATTCGCGTTGACGCCAGTGCGCTGAAGCGCCAGTTGGCGCAAACCGGCGATGAAGAGCGTCTGGCGCTGGAGTGGCATCAGTCATTGCTGCGTGGCGATATGCCGCAGACTATCGGTGGCGGTATCGGCCAGTCACGCCTGGTGATGCTGTTGCTGCAACTGTCGCACATTGGTCAGGTGCAGTGTGGCGTGTGGTCACCGCAAGTGCGTGACGCGGTCGAAGGGCTTCTGTAACAATCAGCGCCGCCAGCGGCGCATCAAGCGGCTTTTTAACCCGGTATCAAAGCGCCAGATATGATCGAAGATGCGCATGATGCCGGGTTTGCCATAGCTGGACATCGCCACCGCGTGAAAGCGTTGCTGGTGGTTCTGCTGCTGCTGTTTGACCTTCTTTATGACCTCCTCCGGCAACCGCTGGGCAATAAAGTCAGAAATGATCACCGCATCCGCGTCGAACCAGCCGCTCTCCGCCATTTTACTCACCGTGGCGTTCAGGCAGGCTGCCAGATCGGTGCCGCCGCGAAACTGCTGACCGAGAAAACGCACTGCCTGTTCAATTCCGCTGGCGGCCGTAAGCTCGTAATGCACTATCTGGTTGGCAAACAGCATGATGTAGCAGCGGCGATTATCCGCCAGCGCAATGCGCAGCAGCGCCAGACAAAACGCCTTGGCGCACTGCTCATTGAACCCACCCATGGAGCCTGAGGTATCGACACAGACGATAAACGGGCCGCGTGGCTGCTGATCCTGCTGCTGGTGGGTGACCTGCCGGATCGTTATCTGTTCCTGCCAGACGTCGCCCTGCAGGCGGTAGCTCAATAACTGCTTTTCCAGCAGGCGCCGGTAAAACTCAAATTCCAATTCTTCGATACCCAGCGTGACCAACTCAGGCGGCAGCAGGCGCAGAATATCGTCGCTCTGATGAATACCGCTGACCTCTTCCGGCAGCGTGGCGGGTACCTGCACCATGACGCGAAACGGCTCTGGCAAAGCATCCTGTTGCTGTACCGCTTTGGCCTGATAGCTGCGCCCAAGCTGCTGCGCCAGCTTTTTCAGCTCCGGCTGCTGCTGCAGGAAGTTGCCGTATTCCACCAGCCGTTGATAATCGCCGCGCTGAAGATGGCCTTTGCTCATGTCCCACAGTCGCCCGGCGGCGGTGTCGTTTTCCGACAGCAGCGGTTCCAGCGCCCCACTCAGTGCCAGGCGCTCCTGCAGCTCTGCCATCAGCTGTTCGCGTTCCTGTTCCAGCAACTGATGATGCATCATGGTGGCCTGCAGCGTCAGGCTGATACGCCAGCGTTGTAAAAACAGGGTCTGGAAACTGTCGTCCAGCGGATGATTGGGCAGATCGGCGGCATCCACCAGCGAGCGAGCCTGCTCATAGAAAGGAGAAACCAGCTGGCGCAGCAGGTCCAGAGTGTCATTAAGGTTATGAAAGAACTGGGTATTGTTCTCTAACTGGCACTGTTGATAGCGGTAAAATTCTTGCGCCAGCGCAGGTGGCACCATGGCTTCATGCAGACGCTGTTTCAACTGCAGCTTCCAGCGCGGCAGGTCGCGATCCAGCGCCCGGCGGATCGCCGGAAACTTCTTGAAGAAAATCGACAGCTGCGGGGCCGCCAGCATACCGATGATCATCTCCTCGATCAGTTCACCTTCGGTGATCGCCAGCAGCAGATCGAGCGTTTCCAGGCTGAGCATGCTTACTGACCGCGCATCTGCTGGTGCTGCTGTTTGATTTGTTCCGCCACCTGCAACAGGCTGGCCTCAATTTTTGCCAGCCTGGCGGCCGGGGTAAACAGGCAGGGCTGATGCTGACTGAACAACCGACGCTGTTCCGCCAGACGCTGAGCCAACTGGTCCATTTCGTCGAGCATTGCCTGAGGCGTTCCCCCGGTCTTTATACCGGGCAGGGCCAGCAGCGAAGGCTGACGACTGACGTCCAGTACCGTCAGATGCAGTTTTTCGTCCACTTCCAGATCGATCTGCTGGGCAAAGCCGATGCCGTTCAGTTTGGCGCGTACGTCGCCGCCTTTTTGCAGCCAGTTTTCCAGTACGCTGTTTTCAATACTCAGATGGTTAACCTGAATATCATGCAGCTGCAGCGGTTTTTGCAGCAACAGTGTCAGGGGGCCGGTGCCGAGCGGCGTGGCCAGGGCAAACTGCGGCTTTCGGCTGAACATGCCGCCTTTTTTTACCAGTGTGATCGCCTGACTGTCGCTCTGCTGTTGTTGGTGCTGCAGCCAGCGGGTGTGGATCTGTTGCAGCTGGATCAGCAGCGTTTGCTGTTGGTAGGCCGACTCGTTTAGCAACTGCTCTACTTGCTGCTGCAGCAGTTTTAGCGAGGTGAGATCGTGCCACAGGCAGTCTTTCAGCAGCAGCAGGTCGATCGGGGCCACGGCGTCGCGACCACTGAAAAAGGCGCAGGCCTGCAACAGGCGCAATGCCTTCTTCCATCGGCGATCGGAAACGTAAGGAGCATGGTCCAGCGCATCCAGCCGCTGACGCAGTTGGAATATCAGTTCGAAGCAGCTTTCAGGCAGCTTGATTTTGTCGATCTGCGATTGCCACTGATGATACTCCTCGTCGGTGATGCTCAGGGCTTCCGGCACCGGGTTTTCATTCTCGTTCTGGCGACTGACCAGCAACGAGCGAAAGTTCTGCTTGTCCTGCACTTTGTCCAGCCACAGGCGTATCAGCATGCGGTCGTACAGCGCTTCCAGGCTGCTGTCGGCTTCCGGCAGTTCGTTGGAGGCGGTGACCAACAGCCGCAGGGGGATCGGTTCCTCCGCGTTGCCGTTACGGAAGCGACGTTCGTTGATCGCGGTCAGCAGGGTATTGAGGATTGCCGGGCCGGCTTTCCAGATCTCATCCAGAAATACGATTTCCGCTTCGGGCAGGTAGCCGGCGGTCAGGCGCTGATAGCGGCCTTCGTCTTTTAACGCCTGGATGGATAACGGGCCGAACACCTCTTCCGGCGTCGAGAAGCGCGTCATCAGGTATTCAAAGGAGCGCGCATGGCGAAAGGCGAATTTTAACCGGCGTGCAATCAGGCTTTTGGCAATGCCCGGTGGACCGAGCAGGAACACGCTTTCACCGCTGAGCGCCGCCAGCAGACACAGGCGAATGGCTTCCTGACGTTCATAAAGACCGCTCTCCAGCGCGCTGCTGAGGCGGGAAATCCGTTCTGCAAGAAGTGATGATGGCGCCATATTATTGTCGTGTTGTCCGAGAGTTAGCCAATCTTGGTGGATAATCCGATGATAAACCACCATTATTTTTAATGGTATAGCTTGTTGATTAGTAAAATTTTTCTATTATCAAAAGAGCGGCCGGTTCACATTTTGTTTATTTTTTGGGTCTGATATAAGAGTAGGCAAGCAGTATAAATCGTGCATACTGTGCGCCTTTTAGTGGGCGTAACGGATCTTAGAGCCCGTATCTCTGGCTGATGCGGATGCATCGCTAACGGATGTTCTAATAAAGAAACGAATTATGAGCACAGAGCATAAACAGTCCTTATCGGCGGTAACCCTGGCGGCAATTGGGGTGGTTTACGGTGATATCGGCACCAGTCCTCTCTATACTCTCAGAGAGTGTTTCTCCGGCCATTACGGCTTCGATGTTCGTCCAGACGTAGTTTTCGGCTTCCTGTCGCTGATTTTCTGGATGCTGATCATCATTGTTTCCCTTAAATACCTCACTTATGTCATGCGGGCAGATAACGCCGGCGAAGGCGGGATCCTGACGCTGATGTCGTTAGCCGGGCGTAATACTTCAGCGCGCACTACCGCAGTGTTGGTGATCCTGGGCCTGATTGGCGGCAGCTTCTTCTATGGCGAGGTGGTGATCACCCCGGCGATATCGGTGATGTCCGCGATAGAAGGGTTGGAAATCGCCGCTCCGTCGCTCGATGGCTATATCGTTCCGCTGTCGATTCTGGTGCTGACGCTGCTGTTCGCCATCCAGAAACACGGTACCGGCAGCGTCGGTAAGCTCTTTGCACCGGTGATGCTGCTGTGGTTTATCGTCTTGGCGGTACTGGGGGCGCGCAGCATTATGGCTAACCCGGAAGTGTTGCAGGCGTTGAACCCGAAATGGGCGCTGAACTTCTTTATTGAATATAAGAAGGTTTCGTTCTTTGCGCTGGGTGCGGTGGTGCTGTCGATTACCGGCGTTGAGGCGTTGTACGCCGATATGGGCCACTTCGGCAAATTCCCTATTCGCCTGGCCTGGTTCACCGTGGTGCTGCCTTCACTGGTGCTGAACTATTTTGGCCAGGGTGCTCTGTTGCTGAAAAATCCGGAGGCGATCAAGAACCCGTTCTTCCTGTTGGCGCCGGACTGGGCGCTGATCCCGCTATTAATTCTGGCGACGCTGGCCACGGTTATCGCCTCGCAGGCGGTGATCTCCGGCGTGTTCTCTCTGACCCGTCAGGCGGTGCGCCTGGGTTATTTGTCGCCAATGCGCATCATCCATACGTCTGAGATGGAATCCGGCCAAATCTACATTCCGGTGATCAACTGGACGCTGTATATCGCGGTGGTGCTGGTGATTGTCGGTTTCGAACACTCCAGTAATCTGGCGGCGGCCTACGGCATCGCCGTGACCGGCACCATGGTGCTGACCAGTATTCTGGTGACGTCGGTGGCGATTAAAAACTGGCACTGGAATCGCTTCTTCGCCGTCGGCATTCTGGTTGTCCTGCTGATTATCGACATCCCGATGTTCTCCGCCAACGCCCTGAAACTGTTCTCGGGTGGTTGGCTGCCGCTGATGTTGGCGCTGGTGATGTTCATCATCATGACCACCTGGAAGAGCGAACGTTTCCGCCTGCTGCGCCGCATGCACGAGCACGGCAATTCCCTGGAGGCGATGATCGCCTCACTGGAAAAATCGCCACCGGTGCGGGTGCCTGGCACCGCGGTCTTTATGTCACGCGCCATCAACGTGATCCCTTTTGCGCTGCTGCATAACCTAAAGCACAACAAGGTGCTGCACGAACGCGTGGTGCTGTTGACGTTGCGTACCGAGGATGCACCTTACGTTCACAACGTGCGGCGAGTGACCATCGAACAGCTGTCACCGACCTTCTGGCGGGTGGTGGCCAGCTATGGCTGGCGTGAAACGCCGAACGTTGAAGAAGTGTTCCACCGCTGCGGGCTGGAAGGGCTGCCGTGCCGGATGACGGAAACCTCGTTCTTTATGTCGCACGAGTCGTTGATCCTGACCAAACGGCCGTGGTACCTGTTCCTGCGCGGCAAGCTGTTTATTGCATTGAGCCGCAATGCGCTACGTGCGCCGGACCAGTTTGAGATCCCGCCTAATAGGGTGATCGAGCTGGGAACCCAGGTCGAGATTTAACTCCCCCTCAAGGGCTCAGCCACCGCTGGGCCCTTTCTGTTTAACCCCGTCATACTTGAAGCTGCCTCTTTGTTGGCTGCATCAGCTCATCCCGGTCACATAGTGGACTATGCTCCCGGGAATTCGCAGGCTTGCCGCCGCGATGCAACGTCAATTATTTAGGGTATCTGTTCTCGGTAACACGAGCGAAACGTTTCGATGACGATCACACTTCTGCATTATCCCGGTTGCCTTCTACTGACGTTTTTTTAAACTCCAGACACAAGCGAAACGTTTCGCTGGCGGAATGAGAAGAACAAGATGAAAAAAGGCGTGTTGCTGAATGCTGATGTCTCTGCCGTGGTTTCCCGTCTCGGTCATACCGATCAGATAGCTATCGGCGATGCCGGGCTGCCTATTCCGGCGGCCACACAGCGCATCGATTTGGCGCTGACTCAGGGGGTGCCGACTTTTCTACAGGTACTCGAGGTCGTGACGCAGGAGATGCAGGTCGAAAGCGCCATTCTGGCGGAAGAGATCGTTAAGCAAAATCCACAGCTTCATAGCGCGTTATTGGCTCAGCTGACCGAACTTGGCCAACGCCAGGGGAAGAGCATCAGCCTGAGCTATATCAGCCACCAGGCTTTTAAAGCACAAACGGAACACTGCCGTGCGGTGATCCGCAGCGGGGAATGTTCGCCCTACGCGAACGTGATCCTTTGCGCCGGCGTAACTTTCTGAGGCCCCTATGCAACCTTTACTGCAACTGAAAGGGATCGATAAAGCCTTTCCCGGCGTGAAGGCGCTTTCCGGCGCTGCGCTCAGCGTGTACCCGGGCAAGGTGATGGCGCTGGTGGGTGAAAACGGCGCCGGGAAATCTACCATGATGAAGGTGCTGACTGGCATTTATAACAAAGACGCTGGCAGTCAGTACTTTCTCGGAAAAGAGGTGGCGTTCAACGGCCCAAAGGATTCGCAGGAAGCGGGCATCGGCATCATCCATCAGGAACTGAACCTGATCCCGCAATTAACCATTGCGGAGAACATCTTCCTCGGGCGTGAGTTCGTTAACCGTATCGGCCGCATCGACTGGAAGCGCATGTATGCCGAAGCAGACAAACTGCTCGCACGACTGAACCTGAGTTACAGCAGCCACCGGCTGGTGGGGGAACTGTCGATCGGCGATCAGCAAATGGTGGAAATCGCCAAGGTGCTGAGCTTCGAATCGAAAGTCATCATTATGGATGAGCCGACGGATGCGTTGACCGATACCGAGACGGCCTCTTTATTTAAAGTGATCAATGAACTGAAGGCCGAAGGGCGAGGGATTGTTTACATCTCCCACCGGCTGAAAGAGATTTTTGAAATTTGCGATGACGTCACGGTGTTTCGTGACGGGCAGTTTATCGCCGAGCGTCCGGTCAGTGAGCTGCAGGAAGATTCGCTGATAGAAATGATGGTCGGCCGCAAGCTGGAAGAACAATACCCGCGCCTCAACCAGCCGCGCGGTGAAAAACGGCTGGAGGTCAGTCAGGTTTCCGGTCCGGGTGTACATGACGTCAGCTTTACGTTATACCGTGGCGAAATTCTTGGCGTCGCCGGGTTGATGGGGGCCGGGCGAACCGAACTGATGAAAATTCTCTACGGGGCAGCACCGCGCAAGGCCGGCACGGTCAGCCTCGATGGCCGCCAGGTTGTCACTCATTCTCCACAGGACGGTTTGGCGAACGGCATTGTGTATATCTCCGAAGACCGCAAGCGCGATGGTCTGGTGTTGGGGATGTCGGTGAAGGAAAACATGTCGTTGACCGCGCTGCGCTATTTCAGCCGTGCCGGCGGCAGCCTGAAACAGGCCGAAGAACAGCAGGCGGTGGGGGATTTCATCCGCTTGTTCAATATCAAGACGCCGTCGATGGAACAGCCCATTGGCCTGCTCTCCGGCGGCAATCAGCAAAAAGTGGCAATCGCCCGCGGCCTGATGACGCGGCCAAAGGTGTTGATCCTCGATGAACCGACACGCGGTGTTGATGTCGGTGCCAAAAAAGAAATCTATCAGTTAATTAACCAGTTCAAGCAGGAAGGTCTGAGCATCATTCTGGTGTCGTCGGAAATGCCGGAGGTCATGGGCATGAGCGACCGCATTCTGGTGATGCACGAAGGACACCTTAGCGGCGAGTTCCCGATTGAACAGGCCACCCAGGAAGCGTTGATGGCTGCGGCCGTTGGCAAGCAATACGGCGTAAAGCAGGAGTAATCAGATATGAGTTCCCAGAGTGTGGCAAAGCGCTGGTTCAGTAAAGAGTGGCTGTTAGAGCAAAAATCACTGATTGCTCTGCTGGTGCTGATCGCCGTGGTCTCTTCAATGAGCCCGAATTTCTTCACCCTAAATAACCTGTTCAATATTCTGCAGCAAACCTCTGTTAACGCCATTATGGCGGTGGGGATGACGCTGGTGATCCTCACTTCCGGCATCGATTTGTCGGTGGGATCGCTACTGGCGTTAACTGGTGCGGTAGCGGCATCGATCGTGGGCTTTGAAGTTAACGCGGTGGTGGCCGTGGCGGCGGCACTGGCATTGGGGGCCGCGGTCGGCGCCTGTACCGGGGTGATTGTTGCCAAAGGCAAGGTGCAGGCATTTATTGCGACCCTGGTGATGATGCTGCTGTTGCGCGGCGTCACCATGGTGTACACCAACGGCAGCCCGGTGAACACCGGCTTTACCGACGTGGCCGATACTTTCGGCTGGTTCGGTATCGGCCGGCCGCTGGGCGTACCAACCCCTATCTGGATCATGGCGATCGTCTTTATCGCTGCGTGGTACATGCTGCACCATACCCGTCTGGGCCGCTATATTTATGCTCTGGGCGGCAACGAGGCGGCGACCCGCCTGTCCGGTATCAGCGTCGATAAAGTGAAGATTATCGTTTATTCGCTTTGTGGTTTGTTGGCGGCGTTGGCGGGCGTGATCGAAGTGGCGCGCCTGTCTTCCGCGCAGCCGACCGCCGGCACCGGCTATGAGTTGGACGCCATTGCCGCAGTGGTGCTGGGCGGTACCAGCCTGGCCGGCGGCAAGGGCCGCATTGTTGGTACCTTGATCGGGGCGCTGATACTTGGCTTCCTGAACAACGGATTGAATTTACTGGGTGTTTCTTCTTACTACCAAATGATCGTGAAGGCAGTGGTGATACTGCTGGCGGTTCTGGTAGAGAACAAAAGCAACAAATAACCTCCCCCTACAGGAATCACGATGATGAAAATGAAAAAACTGGCAATTTTGGCTTCAGCCTTCGCACTGAGCGCCACCCTGAGCGCTAACGCGCTGGCGAAAGACACTATTGCGCTGGTGGTTTCCACGCTGAACAACCCGTTCTTTGTCTCAATGAAAGAGGGGGCGCAGCAGGAAGCCAACAAGCTGGGTTACAACCTGGTGGTGCTGGATTCGCAGAATAACCCGGCGAAAGAGCTGGCTAACGTGCAGGATCTGATGGTGCAGGCGCCTAAGCTGCTGCTGATTAACCCAACCGATTCCGATGCGGTCGGTAACGCCATCAAGATGGCCAATCAGGCCAAGATCCCGGTCATCACCCTGGACCGCGTGGCGAGCAAGGGCGAAGTGGTCAGCCATATCGCTTCGGATAACCGCGTTGGCGGCAAAATGGCCGGTGATTTCATTGCCAAAAAAGTGGGCGCAGACGCTAAAGTGATCCAACTGGAAGGGATCGCCGGTACCTCCGCTGCCCGTGAGCGTGGCGAAGGCTTTAAACAATCACTGGATCAGAACAAATTCAAACTGTTGGCCAGCCAACCGGCAGATTTCGACCGTACCAAAGGCCTGAACGTGATGCAGAACCTGCTGACCGCTCACCCTGATGTGCAGGCGGTGTTTGCCCAGAACGATGAAATGGCGCTGGGCGCCCTGCGTGCGCTGCAAACCGCCGGTAAAACCGACGTGGTCGTGGTAGGCTTCGACGGCACTGCCGACGGCGTGAAAGCGGTTGAAGGCGGCAAACTGGCGGCTACCGTCGCGCAGCGTCCGGATCAGATCGGCGTGATCGGCGTAGAAACTGCCGATAAAGTGCTGAAAGGCGAGAAAGTGTCGGCTACCATTCCGGTGGATTTGAAACTGGTCACCCAATAAGTCATACCAGCGCCATCAAAACGGGGCGTTTATGATGGCGCGTAATTCAGGAATCAATGCGATGGCAACAGGTAAGCTGGTGGTTCTGGGCAGTATCAATGCCGACCATATCCTTAATATTGAGCAGTTTCCTCGCCCGGGCGAAACGGTGATCGGGAAACAGTATAAAGTGGCGTTTGGCGGCAAAGGCGCAAACCAGGCGGTGGCGGCTGGGCGCAGCGGTGCAGATATCGCTTTTATCGCCTGCGTGGGTGCCGATGACATCGGTGAACGCGTGCGTCAGCAACTGGCGAGCGATCGCATTGATACCCAACCGATAGAAGCTATTGCTGACAGCACCACGGGCGTCGCGCTGATTTTTGTTAATGCGGAAGGCGAGAACGTGATCGGCATCGATGCGGGTGCCAATGCCGCAGTGACCCCCGATTATCTCGCACGTTATCAGCAAAAGGTTATCGACGCCGACGCGTTGCTGATGCAGCTCGAGTCTCCGTTGGAAACCGTTATCGCAGCCGCCAGCCTGGCGAAACAGCATCAGACGCAGGTTATCCTTAACCCGGCACCTGCTCGTGAGCTGCCGGACGAGCTACTGGCGACTATCGATATGATTACGCCAAACGAAACCGAAGCTCAGCGCCTGACCGGTATTGCGGTCAATGACGATAATGATGCCGCGCGCGCCGCTCAGGCGTTGCACGATAAAGGTATCGCAACGGTGATCATCACCCTTGGTAGCCGTGGCGTGTGGCTGAGTGAGAACGGCAACGGCAAATTGGTACCCGGTTTCAAGGTTAAAGCGGTCGATACTATCGCCGCTGGCGATACCTTCAACGGGGCGCTGGTCACGGCGTTGCTGGAAGGCAAAACCATGGCGGATGCGGTGCGCTTTGCTCATGCAGCAGCGGCAATTGCGGTGACCCGTCCCGGCGCCCAACCTTCCGTGCCCTGGCGCGAAGAGATTGACGCCTTCTTGCAGCAGCAGGAGTAACCCCCTTGGCCACCATGAAAGATGTCGCCCGCCTGGCGGGTGTTTCAACCTCGACGGTTTCGCACGTCATTAATAACAATCGCTTTGTCAGCGACAGCGTGCGAGCCAAAATCATGGCGGCTATAGAACAACTGAACTATGCGCCTTCCGCCCTGGCGCGCAGTCTCAAATTGAATCAGACGCGAACCATCGGCATGCTGGTCACTTCCAGCAACAACCCCTTTTATGCTGAGGTGGTGCGTGGCGTCGAGCGCAGTTGTTATGAACGTGGCTACAGTTTGATCCTGTGCAATACCGAAGAAGATGCTGCGCGCATGAACCGCAATATGGAGACGCTGCTGCAAAAGCGCGTCGACGGTTTGCTGTTGATGTGTACCGAAAACCATCGGCCATCGCAGGATGCGTTGAGTCGCTACCCGTCTCTACCAATAGTGATGATGGACTGGGCACCGTTCGAAGGGGCTAACGACATCATCCAGGACAACTCTTTGTTGGGCGGCGAGATGGCGACCGATCATCTGATCGCTCGCGGGTATCGCAAAATCGCCTGCATCGCCGGCCCGCAGGATAAAACCACGGCACGCCACCGACTGGAAGGCTACCGCAGCGCCATGCAGCGTGCTGGGCTGGCGATCCTGCCGGGGTATGAAGTGCACTGCGATTTTGAATTTGAAGGTGGTGTCATCGCCATGAAACAGCTGTTGGCCTTGGCTGAGCCACCCCACGCGGTGTTCGCCGGCAACGACGCGGTCGCGGTGGGGGCTTACCAGGCGTTGTATCAGGCTGGGTTATCGGTACCGCAGGACATGGCGGTGATGGGTTACGACGATATCGAACTGGCCAAATACCTTGCGCCGCCGCTAAGCACCATTCATCAACCTAAAGATTCGCTGGGTGAATTGGCGATCGATGCGTTGATCAACCGCCTGCAGAATCCGGAACGTGAAGCTCAGGTTCTGGTACTGACCCCTGAGCTGGTGGAACGCGCTTCGGTTGGCCGCCGCTAGCGGGGAGCTTCGGCTTCTTTCTTGCTGTCACGGCCACTGATCAGGTTACGGCCGTCCTTCCTTTTTAACAGCATAAAGACAAACGCTGAGGCCAGGGTGACAATCCCCATGGTAATAAAGGTGTAGTGGAAGTGATCGACCATGGTGCCGAGCGACATAGATTCATAGAAACGCAGCACTGCTGCGCTGATCGCCACGCCGAAGCTGATGGAAAGCTGCTGAGTAACCGCCAGCACGCTATTGCCGGAGCTGGCATTGGCATCGTTTAAATCCGCCAGGCTGATGGTGTTCATGGCGGTGAACTGCGTAGACATCGCCATCCCCAGCACGAACAGCGGCAGGATCATCAACCACAGCGGCATTCCCGGGCTTTGTAATGCAAACTGGGCGATCAGCACGCCGATAATCAACGTGATGCCAACCAGCGTTTTGCGATAGCCGAACCAGCGCAGCACTTGAGTCACGGTGGATTTCGCCATCAGTGAGCCGATGGCCGTCGGTGCCATCATGCAGCCCGCAATAATCGCCGAGTAACCGAAACCGACCTGCAGCATCAGCGGCATCAGGAACGGCACGCAGCCGGTACCCAGGCGTGAAGCGACATTGCCGGCGATCCCCACGGAGAAGGTGCGAGTCTGGAATAAATCCAAACCAATCAGTGGCTGAGGGTGCCTGCGGGCATGAGCGATATAGCCGAATAGCATCACCACGCCGCTGAGCAGAATACCCAGTGAGATATAGCTGGCCAGCACCTGTTCCCCAAACAGCTCAAGCCCGGTAGAAACCAGCACCAGACTCAGGCCAAACAGCATAAAGCCGAGGAAATCGAACCGACGCTTGGGTGTGGTGAAGTCCGGCATATATTTGCGTGCATAGAAGATGCCGAGCAGGCCAATCGGGATGTTGATAAGGAAAATCCAGTGCCAGGTGGCGTAGGTGACCAGCCATCCCCCCAGCATCGGCCCCATGATCGGGCCAACCAGCCCGGGCATGGTCACGAAGTTCAGAACCGGCAACAGCTCGCTGCGCGGGTAGGCGCGCAACAGGGCCAAACGTGCTACCGGCATCATCATCGCACCACCAACGCCCTGAATGACGCGTGAGGTCACCAACACGCTTAGCGTTGGGGAAAGCGCACACAGCAGCGAACCGAGAGTAAATAGCGAAACCGCAAAGATAAATACCCGCCGGGTACCGAAACGGTCTGCCAGCCAGCCACTGACCGGGATCAGCATGGCAACCGTCAACGTATAGCTGATTACGGCAGACTGCATCGCCAGTGGCGAGCGCTCCAGGCTTTGCGCTATCGCAGGCAACGCCGTGTTGAGGATGGTGGCGTCCAGCGCCTGCATAAAGAATGCCATTGCGGCGATCCAGGGGAGCCCTGCCATACTGCGCGCGGATTTAGTCATTATGATTCCCGGTTAACTGTCGTATTCGTCCCTTCATTGTTCTTCTATATATAAGTAGGGCATGAGTTAGTCTTTCTCTCTGAGCAAGACTTGGCAGGCGGCTAATGCCCCTGCGCCGTCGCCGGCGAGTATCGCATCGACAATGGCCTGATGGTTCTGGAGCTTAATCACTTCGTTACCGGTGATGGCGCGGAAGTAACTTTGATACACCGAACTGAACAGGTTGGCGAATGAGGTTAGAAACGGATTACCGCTGGCCTCATAGATAAGCTGGTGGAACTGGGTATCGACCTGGATCCAGTGCTCGCGGTCAAACTGAACATGCAGTGCCCGCATTTCCGCCATCAGTTCAGCCAACCGCGCAGTTTGCTGCGTGCTGGCGTTGGCAGCCGCCAATGAGCAGGCCTGAGGTTCCAGCGAGGTTCGCAGGATAAGGAAATGCTGCATCACCTGATCGAAGTTCTCTTTGGTCATCCACCAGGTCAGTAAATCCTGATCGAGAAAGTTCCACTGGCTTTGCGGCATGACCCGGGTGCCGATGCGCGGACGGGGGAGCAGCATGCCTTTGGCGGCCAGCATCTTCACCGCTTCACGTACCGCGGTGCGGCTCACGCCAAATTGTTCCCCCAGTTCCATCTCCCCGGGCAGGATACTGCCGGCCTGATAATCGCCTGCCAGAATTTGTTGGCCGAGTTTTTCTGCAAGTAGATAAGAAAGATTGCGTTGGGCGGCCTGTTGTTGAGCATTAAATTGCATGGCTGCGAGTCCTTACTGACATTGTTACTCTTATTTTACTCTACGGATCGCCAGCTTTTGTCGCTGATTTCCGGAAAAAGTGACGAAAACGCTGGCTTGTTCAGCGTTTTGTCGAAAAATACCGCGCTTGAAAAGTTTTTTGCATTTAGGGG